>ENA-ORDA01000777-ORDA01000777.1-marine-metagenome-genome-assembly--contig:-NODE-777-length-29942-cov-4.355935_pt1 | contig 29942 bp, 38 predicted proteins | sample MGYA00237778_ERZ508506 | MGnify/ENA primary metagenome ERZ508506 (study PRJEB26177, sample SAMN06267891) | marine metagenome | isolation source: Monterey Bay, California, USA | place: Pacific... | reverse complement strand
TCGGCTACCGGTAGTAAATCCAAAGAGTTCGTGGCGCAGACTAAAGGTATCTGCCAATCGATGCCACTCGTACAGTGGTTACTCGAAGGTCCACGCGATAACGGCGCGACCAGACGCGACATGGCAGAACAGTTTGATGTCGCTGGAGCCAGTTTGTCTCAATCGTATTCTGTCGTGGCGCGGGGTATCACTGGTCAGATCACTGGGTCACGGGCCACGTTGTTAATCGCTGATGACATCGAAGTGGAACGGAACAGTCTGACTGAAGAAGCTAGACGTCGGATCGTTAAGATCGTTCAGTCAGATTTCGTTCCGATCACCAAGACCGAGTGGGGTAAAGGCGACATCATCTTCTTAGGGACACCACAGACCGAGGAGAGTGTGTACAATACGCTCGTCAAAGAGATGGGCTTCCGGTGCTTCACGATCCCCGTCAGGTTCCCCACAGCGGACAAACTGAAGAACTACATTCTGACAGACAACCAAACAGGGCGTGAAGTAAATATCTTGGCGCACTACTTGCGTGATCTATTCGACAACAACAAGATCAAGCACGGTGGACCCACAGACAGCCGCTTTGCAGAAGACGAACTGATGCACATCGAAGCAAAAGGCAAAGCGTCCTTTGCGCTACAGTATATGCTCGACACGTCCCTTAGTGACGCAGAGCGTTACCCGCTGAGACAGTCCGATCTGATCGTGATGTCGTGCAATCCCCTTAAAGCACCACTGACTGTGCAGTGGGGAAGACACAACGATAAGCACAATCTGGTCAAAGACATACCAAACGTGGGCTTCAGTGGCGACCATATGCTACGACCGCTGTTCGTTGATACCGAATGGGAACCTTATGAGTCCAAGGTGCTATTCGTTGATCCATCAGGACGTGGCAAAGACGAAACGGCGTGGGCCATCGTAGGTGCACTCAATGGGATACTGTACGTCCTACAGTGTCGTGGCTTTGCGTCCGACCCCGCTGAAGCAATGGCACGGATCGCTGTGGACGCTAAGAAATACAATGTGTCAACGATAGAGGTCGAGCCGAACTACGGGCAAGGCATGTGGGTCACCGCGTTCCAACCGATACTGTCGAACATATGGCAAGGCGGTTGTACCGTGGTGGAGTCCGAATGGGCTAAAGGTCAAAAGGAAGGCCGTATCATCGACACACTGGAGCCGGTCATGGCGCAACACCGCCTAGTACTGGACGAAGACCTAGCGAAACGTGAAGCACGTACAGAGGACCACACGTTCTCCTTACTGTACCAGCTAACGCACATCACGCGGGACCGTGGTGCACTACGTCACGATGATCGCCTAGACGCTCTAGCAGGAGCCGTAGCGCACTACATGAGATCAATGGGTCAAGACGTCGATGAAGCAGCCAGAGGTGTACTACAGCAACGCATGGATGACGAAATCGATGACTTCATGGAGTTCATGGAGGGCGGTGCGATGGTGGGACGATCCCGTGGTCGTATGCGTAACGGTCAGAGGACTGAAGTGTGGTCCACAGACCGGTCGTAACGAACGATTAAAGTACATAAAGAGGAACTATCGATGACATATAAGTTGTCTAAACGGTCTATGGGCCGTCTCGAAGGCGTACACCCAGACCTCGTTGAGGTCATCACAGAGTCAATCAAACGAGTACCGGTAGACTTTGGGATATCAGAAGGTATGCGGACAGTGGAACGGCAGAAGGAACTAGTCGCTTCTGGGGCCAGTACGACCATGAACAGCCGACACCTGACCGGTCACGCCATAGACTTCTTCGCTGTAGTCGCGGGTGAAGTCCGGTGGGATTGGCCTTTGTACCATCAGATCGCTGACGTGATCATTGAGGTCGCCAAGGAACTGGACGTCTCTATCGATGCGGGAGCAAAATGGAAGAATTTTCCTGATGGACCCCACGTCCAGCTTGCTTGGAAAGCATACCCCAAGGGCGGTGCGTAACGAACATAAAAAGGAACTAAACGATGTGGATAGGCGTCATTATGATCTGCGCGAATGTAACCATAGAAGACTTAACGATCACGGCAGAGGTCCAAAACTGCCACGCAATGGTACGCAATTCGATACTGTTCGATAACGAACAAGAGTGTCGGCAAGTGGTGCCATACGAACTGGACCTACTGACCCAAACGAACAACGGCTGGGGTAAATACGATTGTCTGCCGTTAGACGTGCAGGGACCAACTGTCTAACCATGCGACATGACGTGGACCTGACGTGGACCATGCGTGAACTAAGCGTGAACTAAGCGGATTCTAAAAGTTGCGGAAGATTCGTATGGGTATATCTCCCCCCGCGCGCACACAGAAAACCCCCATAGCCCCCCCGATCCTGGCGCAGACAAATCGATCTGGAAAGGGGGGTCGGGGCCGGTGCTTTTTGTGATCGATTGGCACACTATCGGACACACTATTGAACACGACCGGCGCAATCGCCTTGTTTTTATGGTGCTGTGCGATCCGATCCATATGTAAATCAAACACGGTCGTGATCTATTGGGCGCCCAAAGACATCGCGCCGGTGTCAAATGGCGCTGAATTCCGCTTGTTTTCCAATCGCTTGCACTAATACGCGAACCACTGTTTTTTTCGTTTGACAATCGCACAGCACTCGACGCAGTCTTACGTTATCGCGAGTCGCTTGATCGAGTCGCGCTGTATAACGAAATGCAAGCTTTGAGGAAACAAAATGCAACAACTATCGAAAACCGAAATCGCCGTTATGACATCGCGCAGTGTTTATAAGAACCGCGTTAAGAGCGTCACGGACTCAATGGGTAAAACCGAAAGAGTCATTAAGAAATCCACAAACGTTAAGCTTGGCAAAAAGATCACACGCGGCAAGCTTAAAGGTGCGCCGATCTATACCGTGACACTAGAAGAGCGCGCGACGTGTCCGGCGTCATGTGCACACTGGAAAACGTGCTATGGTAACAACATGATGTTTGCCATTCGTTACGACGCAAACGACGCTTTGATTGATACAATGGAAAGCGAATTGGTCGAACTGCAGCGCAAGCACCCTAATGGTTTCATGGTACGGTTGCATGTTTTGGGTGATTTCTTTTCGGTCGCTTACGTCGCAAAATGGGCTAAATGGCTCACAATGTTTCCCGCGTTAAATATTTACGGTTATACAGCCAATCAACCGGACGCGACGGACACTCTAGAACGCTCTATAGGTCTCGCATTGTTAAGCTTGCGGTCCGCTAGTCCTACACGTTTCGCTATTCGGTTTAGCGGTAATTTTGATCACGACACTTGGACCGCGTTGAGCGCAGACGATAGTCGTGCGGTCGATATGGTCACCAATAAGCAAGCATTTATTTGTCCCACGCAAATATCGGTTGAAACCGGTAAGCTTGCTAAAAAAGACGAAAAGACGCTTGTTCCCGATTGTGGTGCTTGCGGCCTATGTTGGACCGCTCAAAAGCCGGTCGTATTTTTAACCCATTGAGTCCAGTAAATCGCGATTCAGCAAATAGGAGTCTACGCTATGATCCGTAAAGTACTAATCGAAACCGCCTTGATTTTATGCATGACCGTCGTACCGATCTACACGTTTGTTCACGCGGTCCGGTCCGGTCTTATTCAATTCGAAGATGCGGACCGACGCTTTCAAGAAATCAAAAAGAAACACTACGGATTCCTTAACGACTAGTGGTCATTCCCTTGGACCGCATCGCGACGTGGTGCGGTCTTATGGGAATGATCCCAAAGCAAACAAAAAGGAAACCAAATGAAAGCGACCGTAAAACACCCGACCAGTAAAATCCTAAAGATTGGCACCAATCGCGGGAAGCCTCGCGCGTGGGTCGAAGGCAAATTCTTGATAGACGCCGATTGGACTCGTGGTGTCACGTACAATCAAACAATCGAAAACGGCGCGTTGGTTCTCACACGCTCTCACACGGGCAAGAAACGTGTTGCCGGTTCTGACGGTCGTCCGGTACTCGATTTAAATGGTGGCTATCTGGTGCCCCTATTTGAGGGGTGTACGACGTTTTCTGTCACGCACTCGGACACATGGCACACAATGGGGGCCGGTGAACACCGTCGATTCAATCAAATCGTAATCAAAGGAGTCAAATGATGTTTAATGCACAATACCTACGTGTCGAAAGACAAGCTGGCGGTGTCGGTTGCACCAATGCGGAATTTATCCGGTCCGCGCACACGCTGCTTTTGAAGCAGTCACGCTTTCACCATATTCACCGTGCACAACGTCATGCGTGGCTGCGTGAAGGCCTCGCGCTGCTCGAAAAGTCACGTCAACAGTATTCGCAAGTGATGCGCGGGGCGTCCCAATGATTACCGGCGGGGCGACCGCTGCCGATTTCACAAAGTGGACCTTGGAAGCTGAGGCGCTGACTATCAGGCAATTGCGTTTTGTGATTGCCGATTGCCGACGCGCGAAAGAGGCAATGGCGACGTTCAACACAGAACGCGAACTGTTTTATGCGGACCAATCGATGACGTTCAGCGACGAACTGCGCCGACGTCTCGCGCCACGTTGATCTATTCGAGCGACCGTCTCGGCGGTCGTTCTGATGCACCAATGTGCAAATCCTGGGGGTCGCATAATGCGGTCACCATAGTAAATCGAGAGGTACGATATGAAGATGACACATTCCACGCAAAGCTACCGCGACAGGTCACGCCGTGCACCGGCGGGGCTACCTATCCCGACACATTTTGACATTCAATCGCAATACCGTCGGACCACCGTTTCGGTCACAATTGAGGTCCGTTTAGACCTCGAAGGCGTCCGCGATGTGTACGATCTGCCCGACGTCCCAAAGGCGCACGAGGCGGCACGGAGTGCGCTGACTGAATATGCTAAAAGTGCGGCGGTCGATTGGCTTGAAACCATGCGAGTTCGCGGTGAGATCATTGAGCCAAATCAATGATCGTGCGCCAGTACAATTTCCCGCGCCTCGAAGATGTCCTGTTGAAATCTGAACGTGAACTTGACGGTCTGATATTCGACCAAGCGAGGCAATCCGAAATTTTATCAGTGACACAACGCATCTCAGCGATCACAATGGCGATGGCGGTCGGTGAGGAATACGAAGTTGACCATTAAGCAAAGTCCTGGGGGATCAATAGTGACTCCCAGGGAAACACAAAACGGAGACTGAACGTATGACTAATGAACTTACAGCACCGCGATTAGACATTTTGAACAGCCCGATACCTTTTGGCGGTAAAGGACGCACTCTGACCAGTTCAGAACTGAAGGCTTTACGAACTCACGGCTACAAATGTAGCACCGGCTGGACCGTTGTGCGTACTGGTGGTGATGCCGATTGGATTGGCGCAGCGTATCGACCACACCGGCGGTGCGGTGGCTTTGCATATGTGGGACTAGTGCTGACGTGGGGAGCAAGCGTATGACTGATTATAGCAAAGACTATGTGACTCAATGGAAGGCGGGGCAGTCACCGGAATGGGATTACCCAATATCGTCAGAGGAAACACTACGTGCTGTCCTGCATGACCAGACCTACATGCTGTATAGCATATTCAAAGATGATTTGGCTGGGTTTGCTGAATGGGTGGCTCTACAGTGGCAAGAAGACAATGACCCTCTCAATGATGACGATAGTGCTGAAGATTATCTAGACCGCATTGACGTCAGGATTGTCTCAAGACCTTTTATTGGCAGGGAGACAAGCGTATGACTGATCTTACCAAAGGCAACACGGAGTCGTGGTTCGAGACGATCTGGGACGTCATCGAAAATGCAGAACGCAACACCGACGATCCCGAAAAGTGGGATGACGTCAAGACAGCGATGGCGTGGCTCCGCGAGGAACTCCACAACTGTCCGTCGTGTGGTCTCCCTCACAGTGACGATGTGTCAGCACAACAGGCAGACCGGACACTGCACTACACGGATGACGTGCTGGCGGACCTTGTGCACCATTCGATCAAGCACCACCAGCGACAATTGAACTTCATTAAGTGGCACCACGAACTCGAAGAGAAAAAAGAGCGGGAACGCATTGACTCACTTCAGAAGTTGCAGAAGTCGCTCGACCTCTAAGGTCCAGCAAATCGATATCTACTAGCTCGAAGGCTCGGCATCACGTCGGGCCTTTGGTGTTTTCTAACGGCTCCTACTGCCAATCGCAGGGGAACCCTAATGAATCAACACGAACCGTCTGTCAGTCACTCGAAGTCTAACGAACCGTCTGTCGTTCTGTCATTGTACGACTACACCGGCACTGCACTCAGGCCTTGGGCCGTCATGGGATACGAGTGTCACGCATACGACATTCAGCACCCAAAAGAACCACATACAGAATACCCAGGGACTAAAGGTGGATACATCACGTACCACCACGCAGACCTACACAACATCAGGATGATCCACGATCTGTATGTTCGCTTTAAGAACCGACACGTCGCTATGGCGTCGGCCTTTCCCGTTTGCACAGACCTGTCGGTCGCGGGGGCCAGACACTTCGAGGCTAAACGTCTCAAAGACCCCCAGTTCCAGACACGCGCAGCCGCCCACTGTCGATCAGCGGCCTTGATGTTCGATATGCTGGGCTGTCCGTGGTACGTGGAGAACCCGCGCAGTGTGCTAGCGTCACTGTGGAGACCACCGGACTATCGATACCATCCGTGGCAATACGGTGGGTACATACCTACCGATCAAGCAGAACACCCACGGTGGCCTCAGTACGTGGAGCCACGGGACGCATACAAGAAGCTGACCTGTTTGTGGACCGGCGGGGGCTTTGTGATGCCACCGCATAGTCCAGTGCCACGCATGGCAACACACGGGGATGGCTATGCGACTGCTATGATGAAGCTTGGCGGGTCCAGTGTGCGGACCAAGAACATACGATCAGCCAGCCCCCGTGGTTTCTCCAAGGCTGTCGCTGTGTCAAATCATGACGTCCAGCAAACTGAGCATATCTATCAGCTTTCTCTTGATTTAGCGTGACAAACTGCTATATGTGCCAATATTCGACTAGTTGACACGCAGTTAGCGTCGTCAGGACCGATAGGAAGCAACAGGGAGACATCATGAACCCAAAGACAAACCTTAAGATCAAACACAGCGAAGGAACTGAGGTCTATCCCTTTGTGTTTATCGCTGTGTTTACCGTACTTTCGCTACTCTACTCGCTCTTTAGTTGAGTACATGTGCACCTAGCCCTTGCTTTTGCCAAGGACCACTTAAAGTCCACTAAAAGATCGCTAAAAGAAACTCGAAAGAAAGAAGGGATGGAGACATCCCACCCTAAGACAAACTTAAAGACTCTATAGAGTCGTATAGTACACTTTATGTACCTTTAGGTTTGTCTATTTTTTTTGTCTTACCGGCGACAACCTTTAAGCGAACGTAACGTACAGTAAGAAACAATCGGTTATTATCAGTTAGTATCAGTTAGGAAACGTAATGAATCAAACGAACACACCTTCAGTTGCCGCGTGTGGCTCAACAACAGTCTGGGCGAACGGACCAATCGCTCCACCACGTCAAGACGCACCTCTTTCGTTAAACATACACATAGAACCAACTACTCGACGCAGACAAACAGGAAACCAAACGTATGGCACATCAAAGTTACTCTCGGAACACCAAGGACGCACGGATTTTACGTGCGAAAGCTGGGGATTACGTCAAGAAAGTTCGTATCGAACAAGAGATGACGCAGCGGGACTTAGCGGAAGCACTTAATCTGAAGTACTACACTTTCATTTCTCAGTTAGAGAACGGTCAGGGACGTCTGCCACCAAACCTCACGGTCCGTATGGCAATCGCTCTGAACCAAGACCCCAAAGAGTTCGCGTTGAAGATGCTGTCGTACTACGATCCGCATACACACATCGCAATCACGGCGGGGGAGACGCTACCGGAAGACGAAACGGAACCAGAATGAACATAATTCAATTCCCTAGACCTACGGGTATCACACAAAGTGCAATCAATTTGCTACATGAAGTTGCTGCAAGTTGGTCCAAGAGTGAACCCGCGCCACTTACGGTCGCGTTTGGCCTCACTGACGAACAAGAGGCGTGGTGTGTCTTCAGCGACGGGCTGACTGACGAATCGCGCTACACGTTTTATGAGCAAGACGGGTGGACATACTTTATGGATCATCGGCTTGTTACTAAAACTATTTATAGTGAATCCAAAAACGACCCCACAATAAGCGCAAGGACACTAAAGGAACTGATCACAAAGATCACTCACGGAACAAAAGGAAAGGCAAACGCATGAACTATTCGCTATTCCAGCGACCACGTAGCAGCTACTGGTGGGCTAAGTTCCCGTCAGTAGACCGCGAAGGGAAGGTCGTAAAGTACCACCGCAAGTCCACCAAGCGTACCGCAAAGAGTGAAGCCCACAAGGTGGCTCAAGCACTCGTTAAGCATGAAGCAGACTATGGTCAGCTTGGTGTCCGCAAACAGATGACCATTGGAGAAGCCGCACAGCGTTACATCGATCAACTGGATGATCCCCAGGGATACTGTTCGCTATTTGCTTCACGCATACAATCCAGCAACTCGCGAGTAACCAAAGACAGTTCTATTGATCAACTGGATCGCGAACTGCTTAACGATTTGAAAGCACAGCGGTTGGCTCAAGGTCTCTCCAATAGTTATATCAACATGGAACTGTCGTTTTGGATCACGGTCTACAAACGTGCACAAAAAGACTTTGGCGCGGCGGTCAACACTACGACAGACCTCAAAGAACTGTCACTAAAGGTCACGCAGAAAACACGGTATCTGATGGACGGCGAAGAGCAGCGTCTGTTGAGCGAACTGGACCCACACCGTGATGTCTACAACCGACCTTACGCCCAGCGCATAGGTACGGCACGTCAGGAGATGCTCCAGAACCAATACGACCTTGTGATCTTTCTGTTGGACACCGGTGCGCGGTACATGGAAGTCGCACAAGTCCCGTGGTCCGCTATCGATTACTCAAACTGGAAGACAATCAACCTCTACCGCACCAAGGTTGGCAAAGAGGGTAACCTCAAGATGACATCACGTCTGCGTGAAATCTTACAGCGACGTCACGCACAGTACGGCAACCACCCGTATGTCTTCCCGTCTTGGAAGCACGATAAGGAACCAATGGCGGGTGACCGTAAGTCCATTCGTGACGCCATTACCCGCGCTGGTCTCAACACACCGTCGATGATCAAGCGGTACGGTAGGTTCACCCCGCACTCGCTACGTCACACCTTTGCGTCACGCCTAGTACAAGGCGGGATGTCACTCTACGGTGTCAGCAAATTGCTTGGACACTCGAACACCTCAATGACAGAACGGTACGCCCACCTGTCACCGTCAGCACTGGCAGATCAAGCCGTAGACATATTGGAGCAATCGCATGACTTATGATCAAATGATAAACGACCTGTTCTACCTTTGCATAGAGATACTGGTGGTGATGGGTAAAGAACTCGGCATGACCTACGAAGAGATCAACATCTGGTTCTTTGTGATCCTTCATCCGCTAGTCACTATCGGTCTTCTTGTGATGCTTTGGGTCCAACGGTCGCTCCACTATCGGACACTGAGAAAAATACTTTTAAACTGACGCTTGATTACTGTTTTTTTTTGGCGCACTGTCGGACACACTTCGAGTTTACTGTACCCGACATGACGTCAGAAGGATGACGAAAAGACAACGACTTCAAGGGACTACTGAAGATCATCACTGTGTACACGCACAGTTCGCCATAAATAAGCCATACCGGTTGATGATCTAAAGTCCCTTGAAACCCTAAGAAAAATCGATACCGATCAACAGGCTACAGTAAGCTTCGATTAATAACTTACTGAATTCAAGGACTTAACGAATGACAAAAAATGACACACTTTTGGACACACCAGAAGATCGCGCAGTAGCTTACGACAACGCAGGAACGCTCGAAGAAATACAGATTATCCACGAAATGGCTGGCATCGATGAGGGCATAAAGAAGTATCGCGATTCGCTTCTGGACCCCAAACTGAAGCTGGCAGAGACTGCCGCCGGTCGGAAGATTTTTGCCGACATGATGCGAACCTTAGTCCCTGCAATCGAAGACGCGCAAGACGCAGCGATCGAAGGGATCGTCAACAGCGGCAAGGGCAGTCGCGCAGTCTGGTGGTGGCACATCTCGTTCATCAGTGCCGAGAAGCTGGCGATGATGACCGTCAAGACGATCTTGGGGATACGCACTGGCGACTTTTGCCACGGTCGGTCAGCCACGTCGATCACCTTGGAAATCGGTGTAGCAGTGCGCCAACAGATTGAGTTCCAACGGTGGCAAGCGACGAGCAAGAAGACGTCGCAAGAGACCGGCGGTCCTGACCTTGCAGCCAAGCTGATCAGTCGCGCAAAGAATTTCAATCAGCGTCAATGGGGCAACTGGACCCGCAAGATCGATGAGATCGAAACGCTTGATTGGTCTCGCGATCAAAGAGGACACATTGGGGCCAAACTGTTGCAGCTTGCGGTCACGAATACTGATGGTTTCTTTATTCTGAAATACGTGCAGATGCGGAACAAGACACAACGACAAGTCTTTCTGTCAAACGAGTGTCAAGCGATGATCGAAGACATCCACAGCCGCGTCGAGGTGGTCACCCCCGCGATCAAACCAATGCTGATAGCGTCCAAACCGTGGAAGTGGTGTGAGCGTCTCGGTCGCTACAAGGGCGGCTACTGTATGGTCAAACTGGACTTCATACGTGGTGGTCTACACAAGCACACAGCTAGCCTCACTGATCCTGTCAGCCAGACCACGCTCGACGCCGCCAACAGTCTCGGTGCTGTGCCGTATTGTGTTGACGAGCCGATCCTGGATGTGGCGATGGAGATATACAATCAGGGTCTAGAGATCATTGAGTATCTTCCAAAGCCAGACCCTGTCGAACTGCCCGACCGTCTTGAAGACGATAAGTGGGACCGCATGTCCAAAAAGGAACGGGCGCAGTGGAAATACAATCTGACCAAGCTGCACGAAAAGAACGCCAGTGACGTCAGCAAACGTGAGAGTGCGATCCGCAAGTTCCATCTGTCCAACGACCACCGTGGTCTCGAACTGTTCCACCCGATCAAGATGGATACCCGTGGTCGCTTTTACTACACGACCCCAGATTGGAATCCCCAAGGAGACGGGCTGGCGCGTGGGACCATGCGGTTTGCCAATGGTGTCGCGCTGGGTCCGCGCGGTTTGTACTGGTTGGCTGTCCGACTGTGTAACACCTACGGAAACGACAAGGTGACCTTTGACGAAATGCAAGTCTGGGCGGTTGAACATCACGACCTCATCGAAGACAGCGCAGTGCAACCCTTTGACGGCTTCCAGTTCTGGGCAAGTGCAGACAGTCCACTTGAGTTTCTCCAGACGTGCATGGAGTGGACCGCTGCCACTGGCTGTGACAACCCTGAGACCTTTCTGTCTACCCTGCCGGTACACCAAGACGGCTCGAACAATGGTCTGCAATTGATGTCACTGCTTGGGCGCGATCCGGTTGGCGCAAAGCTGACTAATTGTTCGTCTGAAGATGCACGGTTTGACATCTATTCGGAGACCGCCGACGTGGTGAACGGCTTGATCGCTGAAGACATCCGCATGGGCAAGCGCACAGAAGAGGCACACCGCTGGGTCGGCAACGTGGGTCGTGCTGAATGCAAACGAGCATGTATGACCACGTCGTATGGTGTCACTCCAAGAGGGATACAAGACCAGTTGATCTCGGACGGGTTCGTAGACAAGCTGGACGGTGATCTTCTGAAGAACGCGGCGTACCTACGGGACAAACTGGTGATCGCATTGGAGCAAACCGTAGTCGCCAGCCGTCCGATCATGGATTACTTCCAGCAAGTCGCGACGGCACTAGCAGAAAAAGGTGTGGCGATGCAGTGGCGCACACCGGCGGGTACAACGATCCAGCAATCGTACTGGAACGTCTCGAAGACTGACATCAAGACGGTCATGGGGTCATACTTTTTGTGGGACGAGAACCCGCTCGGTGGTCTGAACAGTCGCAAGCAAGCACTCGGAGCATCGCCCAACGTCATTCACTCGCTCGACGCAGCTTTGATGCACCGGATGATTGTCGATCTCAAAGTGCAGGGCGTTACGGACGTGTGTGCGATACACGATTCATTCGCAGTCCATCCGTCCAACGTGGACATGATGAGAAACAGCATCCGGTCCACCGCTGCCAACATCTTCAAAGGCGATTGGATCGCTGATGAGTTCCACCCGTATGTCCGACGTAAAGCCCAAGGTGCAGACCTACCGGAGCCACCAGCGCAGGGAACTTTCGACCCCAAAGAGGTGCTAGAAGCCCCGTATTTCTTCGCGTAATCGGCGGGTCAACTTTAAAGTGTGTCCGCTGTACCAAGCGGCGGCTTTTGCCAACTGTGCACCCATCCGGTTGGCTTTCTCCCCAACTTCCCCCGCTGCACTAAGACGCAGTGGGGGCTTTTTGTTTCTAAAGGATCAAAAGAATGGCTAAACGCCCCACGAAAATCGTAGTATCTCCACCCGCCACGGCTGCTTATGCTTGGCTGAACACACCTGACGAAGGTCAGCAATATTCTGACGGTAAATACAAGGTTACCTTGTGCCTCAAAAAAGGTGACCCAACGGTCGAAACTTTCATCGCTCAAATGGCAGAGTTCTCCAACGACCTCGCTGAGAAAGAATTCGGCAGCGTACCTAAAGTTCTACGGATGCCGCACAAAGATGGCGATGAGAACAAGAAGGAAGAATTCCACGGTCACTGGACGATCACATGTAAGTCCAAGTACCAGCCAGGATTTATTGATGACACCAAGAAGCCTTTGCCAGATGGTATGGTCCCAATGTCAGGCGATCTGGTTCGAGCGTCATTCGCATTGAACCCTTACGAAACTGGTGGCAACAAAGGTGTGTCAGGCCAGCTTCGAAATGTGATGCTTTGCGACAAACGTAACGCTGGCAATGATGACTTTGCGGACATCGCTGCAAGCGAACAGTCCTCGGACGATGACGATGACGAGTTCGACATCTAGCGCAGTGCGTCACCTCGGAGCGGCTGCGTTGACAATCCATCTCGCAGTCACTCCGGTCCCAGCGTCACGACCTCGCGTGTCTCGTTGGGGGACTTACTACGGCAAGACCTACCAAGCTTTTCGTTTAGAAATGCAAAAGGCTCTAGAGAATCACGTCGCAGAACCAATGCGCGGACCTATAGACGTGGTGGTCGAAGCCGTGGTGCCAAAGCCACGCACCGGCAAACGTGCGTATCCACGAGGCGACGTCGATAACTACGCCAAAGGTATACTCGACAGCCTCACAACACATTCTGGAATCTGGTGGGATGACGATCAGGTGAACTGTCTGACAATCAGCAAACGATACGCTGAACCAGATGAGGCTCCTGCAATCGTAATCCACTACGCAAACTCAAAGGGATAAACATGTCGCAAATCGACACATTAAAACGTCACTTTCGGATCACTTATCGCATTAACGACATGGAAGCGCGGAGCATGTACCGCATTCGTGCGTTGCCTCGAAGGATCAAAGACCTTGAAGTCATTGGGTACTCTTTCATTAGACAACGGAAGATCGATCCGACCGGTCAGCGGTTCGTTGAGTACGTGCTGAACCGCTCGGCTTCCGTGTACGAGGCGCAGCAACGTGGCCTTGGTTGAGACCCACCAGCCATGCAGTGCGTGTGGTTCGTCGGACGCTCTGAGTGTCTACACGGACCACACTTTTTGTTTCTCCTGTTCGCGATACACGTCGCTCGGAGAGACCATACGACCAACAAGGAAACAGCCAGTGAGCAACCTGATTACCAGTGGTTATTACAGCGCACTAAAGAACCGCAAGATACGTGAAGAGACTTGCAAAAAATTCAGCTACCAAATCGCAGAACAGAACGGCAAGCCGGTACATGTCGCACCTTATCGCGATCAATCCGGTCAGCTTGTAGGCCAGAAGATCAGAGCGGCTGGCAAGCAGTTCTACACGACCGGCGACATGACTGAGGTGCAGCTATTCGGTCAGCATCTTTGGACTAACAAAGGTGGCAAGCGTATCGTCGTGACCGAGGGCGAGATCGACTGCCTTGCGTACCACCAAGTGAACCCGACATGGCCTGTCGTGTCGATCCCAAGTGGTGCACAAAGCAGTCCCAAAGCGATCACTCGTAACATTGAGTTCCTCGAAGGTTACCAAGAGGTGGTCTTCATGTTCGACAACGACCAAGCGGGTGCGGAAGCAGCACAAAAGTGTGCCGATCTGATAACCCCAGGGAAAGCTAAGATCGCCACCACGCCGCTGAAAGATGCCGGTGAGATGCTGATCGCTGGCCGCGTAAAGGAACTAATTTCGTGTGTCTACGAAGCGAAAACCCAACGACCTGATGGTGTCGTTAACGCAAAGGAACTTTGGGATGACATTAACAAAGACATTGACATGGGTGCGCCGTATCCGTTTCCAGCTTGGAATAAAGTTCTTTACGGTTTGCGTGACCGTGAACTTTTGGTTCTCACGGCGGGTAGCGGCGTTGGCAAAAGTACTATCTCGGCTCAGTTGGCCTACGATCTGGCGGTAAACCAACAGCAACCCGTCGCATACATTGCGCTCGAAGAGAGCGTCAGTCGCACAGCACTACGGTTCATGTCGCTTGCTGCAAAGAAACCACTGCACCTACCCAACGATCTGACTGAAGCCCAGCGCAAAGACGCATTTGACTCTTCGCTTGGACACGGATTGGTGACGCTGTTCGATCATTTTGGCTCGGCAGACAGTGACCACCTGTTGGCGAAAATGAGATACATGGTGGTCGCATTGGGCGCAAAGTTCGTGGTGCTAGATCACCTGTCGATCTTGCTCAGTGGCGCAGACTTTATGGTCAGCAACACGGGGTCCGAGAGACAACAGATCGACTACACTATGTCGAAGTTGCGCCAGTTTTCCGAACAGTATGGCTGTTCGATCATACTCATTAGCCACCTACGCAGATCAGGTGGTGACAAGGGGTTCGAAGACGGAGCCGAACCAACACTATCGTCCCTGCGTGGATCACAATCGGTGGCCCAACTTGCAGACACCGTGGTCGCTGTGTCACGGGACGCCAGTGGTGGTGAAGACATACTGAAGGTCGCGTGTCTAAAGAACCGATACGTCGGCATCACGGGTCCAATGGGCCACCTTGTGTACGACCACGATACAGCAACTCTGTATGAAGCAAATCCAGACAACTTTGATGACATTGAGGATATGTAAACAAAATGAATCTACCGGATATTCTGATAGCCGACATTGAAACAGATGGACTACTCCATCAGCTAACCAAAGTGCATTGCATTTCGATTGGCACACTGGATGGCACGGTGACGTGCTACGCCGATCACCCTGACTACCCACCGATCTCACACGGCCTCGCCCGACTACGCACCGCTGATCGTGTTGTATTCCACAACGGCATTGGGTTCGATTACCCAGCCCTCGCGATGATCTACGGTGATGACGTGATGGATCGCCACTTGATCTGGGACAGTCTCATTGTCTCACGTCTAGTCCAGCCCACGGGCAGACGTCACGGCCTTGCGGCATGGGGTGAACAGTTGGGATTCGAAAAGGGAGACCACGACGATTGGTCTCGCTTCACGCCAGAGATGGGGGCGTACTGCGATCAAGACGTCGCCGTAACGACCAAAGTCTATCAGCACCTACAGACGCTGATTGATTACACGCTGGGTGCTGCGATTCAATTGGAGCATGACTTCGCGTGGGTCATCCATCTGCAAGAGCAACACGGGTTTCGCCTAGACGTCGAAGCGGCACAAGCGTTGGCGGTGGAGATGCGTGGCGAGATGGTGGAGATCGAAGCGGAACTGCAAGAAATCTTCCCGCCCATCACGCACGAAAGGTGGAGCGAGAAGACCGGCAAGCGTCTCAAGGATCGTATAGAAATCTTTAATCCTGGAAGCCGTAAGCAGATCGCTGAACGCCTAATCGCTAAGTACAATTGGAAACCCAAAGTCTTCACCCCCGCCGGTAGTCCACAGATCGATGAAGGCGTGTTGTCGATCCTCAAGTACCCAGAAGCAAAAGCACTAAGCAGATACTTCCGGTGCCAGAAGCAACTCTCTCAGATCAGTGAGGGTGACAGCGGGTGGCTCAAGTGTGTCAGCCGTCGGGGTTATGTGCACGGCAAGGTCAATACTATTGGGACAACAACGAATCGCTGCTCACATTTCGGCCCGAACATGGGGCAAATCGATAAGAAAGATCCGAGGATGCGTGAGGTCTGGAAGCCAGACGTTGGTCATCTGTTAGTTGGGATCGACGCAGACGCGCTCGAACTGAGAATGCTTGCCTCGTACCTCGGCTTGTTCGATGAAGGTCGATATCGCGATCAGCTATTACTAGGCGACAAAGACAAAGGCACTGACGTTCATTCGATGACCGGCAAGCTGGTGCAAATCGAAAGTAGGAACGACGTAAAACGTCTGACCTATGCATACCTTTACGGTGCGTCCGATCGCAAACTTTCTGAAATCTTAAAGGACGCTGGCAGTCCGCTAAAAGGTAAGGAAGCACGTAAGCGTATCGGTGAAGGTGTCGTAGGTCTCGGTAAACTTTCAGACATCGTCGTTAAGAAATCCCAGAAGGGCTACATCTTGGGTGTCGATAAGCGTCGTATACCAACCAAGAGTGAACACTCGGCGTTAAACTTTTTGCTCCAATCGTGCGGGGCGATACTTATGAAGAAAGCCGTACAAGTTTTTCATTACGACCTCTGCGTCAGCGAAGGTCTTGTGGTGAACGACCGGCCTGTTGGGTGGCACTACTGCGCCAATGTGCACGACGAAGTCCAACTGTCGTGCGAACCACAACTTGCAGAGACGTTGGGCAAACTCTTCGCCAAAGCAATCACCCTTGCAGGGGAACGATTAGGTCTAAGGTGTCCGACCAGTGGGTCATACGACATCGGCAAATCATGGCTCGAAACACACTAAGGAAATCATATGACTGTTGCGTTAATTGACGCCGATATCATTGCGTATCGGGCAGCTGCAAAAACTATGGACCGCTTCGATGATGTCTTAATCGGAGACCCAAAGACCGCGATCCGTGAGGCTGACTTGTTGGTCGAACACTGGACACGGGTAGTTAAACCAAACAAAATCATCATGTGCTGGTCGTGTCCATCACGGGTGTACTTTCGTCACGACATCTACCCCGAATACAAAGGGAACCGCAAAGGTTCTGAAAGCCCACCGGCACTCAGTGCGGTCATTGAGTACCTCAAAGACAAACATCAGTCGGTCCACTTCGCCGGTCTTGAAGCCGACGATGTGTTGGGAATTCTCAGTGGTCATCCCGACCTTAAAAACCCTGTCGTGATCTCAATCGACAAGGACATGCACACGCTGCCCACCAAGTTCTACAACCCCGACCGCATGACCAGACCACTTAGGACAAACCGTGGGATGGCTGACCGGTTGATCTACAAGCAAGCCCTGACGGGTGACAGTGTGGACAACTACCGAGGCATTCCAGGGATTGGCCCAGCGAAGGCCGAGAAGATACTCGACAGCGGCAGTCAACAAAACCTTTGGCAGTCCACCGTCGCAGCGTTTGTCGATAACCGACTGACCACAAAATACGCAATCACCATGATGCAACTCGCACGGATATTGCGGTTCGAAGATTACAATTACACTACGGGAGAAGTAAAATTATGGCATCCGACAGAAACGATCTGGCACAAACCATCAGCCCTGCCCACTACAAGTTCAGAAACGGCATCGAAACCATCGATTACTCTCTTGCAGTCTGCGAGAAACTCAAAGGCAACGAAGCGGTCTGCGTCAGCAACGTCATCAAATACGTCAGCCGATACGCCACCAAAGGCAGACCGGAAGCGGACCTCCAAAAAGCGCAGTGGTATCTCCAGAGGCTCATCAAAGAGTTCAACAAAGGGCGTGAGCAATGACTAAGATCGCACTGGATAAACTGTTGAACCGCGAAGAAACCTATAAGGAATTCGCAGAAGCTGCACGGCACCCGTTGAACGTCGAGTTCACCAAAGCTGAATGCTACAAGCGTTTCAAGTTTTTGGCTGAAGAAGTCGATGAGGTTCTCGACGCAATCGACAAGATGGACGATGTTGATTTTGAGCCAGTGACAGTCGAGCAAGCCCTCGAACTGAAGGCTCACCTACTGAAAGAACTTGCTGACGTTCAGTACACCCTCAGTGGGTTTGCCGCCACGTTTGGTCTCAATCTGTCGAAGGCATACGAGCGGGTTCACGCATCGAACATGACGAAGTTCAGTGACGATGGTGCTGTCTATAGTGCCAACGGCAAAGTCTTGAAGCCAACCACATATCGCCCACCATATTTAGAGGACATCCTATGAGATCACCATCGACACGCGCACAGATTATCACGCGCAGAACATACAACCGTCCACTAAACGATGAAGGCACGAAGTTCGAAAGCTGGGAACAAACCGTTGATCGTGTGATCGACCATCAGGGCTGGCTCTGGTGTCGTGCGGCTGGGGCTAAAGAAGTCACCAACGTGATGCACAACGAACTCGCCGTACTAAAAAGCTTAATGATGGATCGCAAGGTGTCAATGAGTGGACGGACGCTTTGGCTCGGTGGCACAGAGATCAGCAAGCGTCGTGAAGCATCGATGTTTAACTGTTCGTTTACCCACGCCAAAACTGTCAGTGACCTTGTCGATATCTTGTGGCTCTTACTGCAAGGCGCTGGTGTCGGCTTTGTACCAAAAGCTGGCACATTGAATGGCTTCACGAAACCCATGAACGTCGAGGTCAAACGGTCCAAGCGTAAAGCTAAAGGCGGCTGTGACCACAACGTCGAGCGGTGGGATGAAGACAAAAAGGTCTGGTCGATTGCTGTTGGTGACTCTGCAGAGGCATGGGCTAAAGCTGTTGGCAAACTGATGGCCGGTAAGTATCCAGCGGACACTCTTGTTCTTGACTTTAGTCAAATACGCCCAGCCGGTGATCGCTTGGCAGGGTACGGTTGGATATCATCGGGTGACGCTGCGATTGCCAAAGCGTTCACAGCTATCGCGACGATCATGTCTAAACGTGCCGGTCAGTTACTGAAGAAGATGGACATTCTGGATATCGTCAACTGGTTAGGCACAGTTTTGTCGAGCCGTCGCAGCGCAGAGATCGCGTTGGTCGAGTACGGATCAGCCGAGTGGGAAGAGTTCGCCACGGCAAAGAACGAATACTGGGTGGACAATCCACAACGAGCGCAGTCGAACAACTCGCTGATCTTTAATCAGAAGCCAAGCCGCAAAGAACTCTCATCGATCTTTCAGTTGATGATCGACAGCGGCGGGTCGGAGCCAGGATTTATCAACGGTGAAGCAGCAAGAGCGAGGGCACCTTGGTTCGACGGATGCAACCCGTGCGCGGAGATTTTACTTTCTGACAAAAGCGTATGCAATCTATGCGAGATCGACGTTAGTAAATTCGTAGGTGATACCAATGGTTTACACCACGCTGCAAAGATCGTCGCCCGTGCTAACTATCGACAAACGTGTGTGAACTTTAATGACGGCATCTTGCAAGAGGCTTGGCAACAGAACAACGACTTCTTGAGGTTGTGCGGTGTGGGACTAACAGGCATCGTCAGTGGTCATCTGTCGGCTTACGATCTGAAGTCACTTAGAAACATCGTGGTCCAAGCTGCTTACAGTATGTCAGACGAACTGGGTACACCACGTCCCAAGAATGTCACGACGGTCAAACCAAGTGGAACTCTCAGCAAAATCATGGATTGTCCAGAAGGTGTACACAAACCGCTCGGTCGTTACATCTTTAACAACGTCAACTTTTCGAAACACGACCCGATCTTGGGGATGCTTGAAGCTGCAAACTACAAGGTCATCCCGAACCCGCTGGACCCTGACGCAGTCTTGGTGACCTTTCCGGTCGAGTGGAAAGACCTCAAGTTCGACAGCGTTGATGGCAAACAGGTCAATCTCGAAAGTGCTATCGACCAGCTACGACGCTACAAGATGCTAATGGAACATTACGTCGAGCAGAACTGTTCCGTCACGATATCTTATGACCCAAGCGAAGCTGATGGTATTGTCGATTGGTTACTTGCGAACTGGGACTCATACGTTGGGGTATCGTTTATCTACCGGACCGATCCGTCGAAGACGGCAGAGGACTTGGGATACAAGTACCTACCACAAGAGGTCGTAAGTGCTGAGACGTTCTATGAGTACAACGACAAGTTACTACCGGTAGACATCGAACTGTACAACACGCTCGAAGAACTCATGGACGATGAATGTGCCACTGGCGCATGTCCAATACGGTGAACGACATGATTGATCGTGACATCCATGCGACGCTGCAAGAACTTTATGAAATCACAAAGAAAAATGCAGAGCGTCTCGAACAGGAATCGAAAGACCTAGACGAGAAACTGAAGCGGACTGAAGCGCAACTCAAGCTGTGGAAAGGAACCGGCCCATGATGAATCTTGTGGGCTGTAATGTGTGTGGCAATCACGCGACTAAAGTAGTCTTCACGTCGCAAGTAATCCGTAACGACGTTTATTACACCCGCCGCAAACGACAGTGTCCGATCTGTAAGGCCAGCTATCGGACACAAGAGGTTCTCGAAGAGAATTTCGAGCGGTGGAACCAAAAGGAGACTTCTGCCAATGGATGACTTACCGCTAGAAACACTCAAGTTTATCGAAGCGTTGGACAAACATCATCCCCGTCGATGCATACAGTTCGATGAGGATGTCATCTTGGCGCATCGTTACGCAGCCGTCCGTGAATTCATCGACGGGCTTGTTCTGATTAAAGAAGACTATGAGGCCGGTGAATGATCAGACCCATGACACATAACGATCTGCCGGTCGTGATGGCTCTTGCTGCTTTGATGCACTTTGAGTCACCACGCTTCAGTCAGTACTATTTCGACCACGAAAAGGTCAAACAACTATTACGCACCGCTATCGATAATCCAAAAGATTACTGTGCGTTGGTCTGTACGAATAGCGACGTAGTGGTCGGTGGTTTCCTTGGCACCGCGTACTCCCAGTGGTTCTCCAAGGATCGTGTCGCGGCTGATCTCGCTTTGTTTGTCCAACAAGACAAGCGCGGCGGGATCGCTGCGATGCGTTTAATCAAGGCATACGAGGCGTGGGCTAGAGACATTGGTGTCCTGACAATCAGTCTCGGCGTTTCAACCGGTGTCCACCACGACCGCACCCTCGCTCTTTACGAAACTCTGGGCTTCGAAGAACCGTCCGTCGCTCTACAAAAAAGGCTTACATAATGTGCTTTCCTAAAAGTCCACCCGCGCCAGCCCCCGCTCCTCCGCCTCCTGCGCCGCCACCGGAACTAAAAGCCCCGACCGCACCTACGCCCAGCGCGGCAATTCTGCCTGATTCACAGGCGTATACGACGGCGAAGTCCAACAAAAAAAAGGGCAAGTCCATTCGCAGCAATCTCAGAATTGAACTGGGCAGCGGTAGTGCCGCACGGTCAGTTGGCACTGGGATCAACACGAACCAATAAAGGGTAATACAATGGCAGAAACTGCAAAGGCCCGTTACGCCAAGATGAAGGCGAAGCGCGACCCGTATCTCCGACGCGCTAGGGATTGTGCTGAACTGACCATCCCTTACTTGATGCCCCCAGAGGGACACAACGAACACAGCACGATGCCCGAACCGTACCAAGGTCTCGGCGCAAGAGCCGTTGTGTCTCTTTCCGCTCGGCTAATGGTTGCGATGTATCCCCCAGGAAAACCATCGTTCAAGCTGGACATACCACCAGAGCAGCGTATCGCCCAAGGTGAGATGGCTATCGGAACTGACATCGTGCAGGGACTAGTGCTGTCCGAACAGTTGATCCAAGCGGAGATCGAAAGAAAGCAATGGAGACGTGCGACTAACCTTGCGCTCCAGTATCTTTTGGTTACCGGCAATGCCCTCGAAATGATGCAGCCCGACAACTCTATTCGTGTTTTTCGTTTAGACCAATATTGTGTGTCGCGTGATATCACCGGCGCAGTCAAAGAGATCATAACAGAAGAGTACCTCAGTCCAGAAGCACTGCCAGAATCCGCACGGAAACTGGTGGCGGCTGACGATTTCTCACAGAACTCTGTGCCTCTTTACACGCACTGCAAGATGGACAAGACGGGCATTTTCGTTTGCTATCAGGAGATCAACGGCAAGAAGGTCGCTGGGTCTGAGGGCAAATACGAAACCCTTCCGTACAATGCATTGCGCTACACCAGTGTGATTGGCGAGGATTACGGACGCGGTAAAGTCGATGAGCATTTGCCAGATTTACGCACATGTGACGCCTTGTCCAAATCGATGCTCGACGGGGCCGCAATGGCTAGTCGTAACGTCACCATGATCCGTCCGAATGCTGCCGGTGGTCTTAACTTGCGCCGTAGGTTCGCGAAGGCTGACAACGGTGACATCATCGTAGGCAACCCAGAAGACGTCGTGATGTTGCAATTCTCGAACAACAGCGGAATGCAACTGTGTGCCAACGAACTTGAAAGACAGACCCGTGAACTGTCGGCGGCGTTCCTCATGGGCGCGGAGACCGTAAGGGACTCGGAACGGACCACAGCGTTTGAAGTCCGCAAGATGACCGAACAACTCGAAGGAACTTTGGGTGGTGTCTACAGCCAACTGAACGCAGATATGCAGCAAGCCCGTATGTCGCGTTTGGTTCTCCAAATGAAACGCAGCGGACAGCTACCGCCGTGGCCTGACGGAATGATTGAACCCGTGATCCTGACAGGTCTCGAAGCACTGGGTCGTGAGCAAGACATTTCGCGTGTCCAAACGGCACTCCAGTTTATCCAAGGGATGCCGCCCGAAACACTGGCTTACGTTAAGTTTAGCGAACTGTTGGGCAAAGCGTTCCACGGGTTGAACCTTCCCGACGCTGTTCGATCTGAAGAAGAAGTCCAGCAAATCCAACAGCAACAACAACAGCAAGCCGCAATGCAGCAAGGTGCACAAGCGATGGCGGGTGCGGCTGGTCAAGCGGTCGGCGGTATGGCTGGCGAACAAGCGATGATGCAACAGTAGAGGTGACGCATGACAGAACAAGCAACGATCACAGAAGGCAGTCCAGAATACAACGAAGCGATGGCGACAAAGTTCCAAAATCGTGAAGTGGTAGAAGTCGATCCGGTTGAGAAACTACCAGTGGAGCCAAAACCAGACAATGGACATGACAAGTTTTACAACGCTGAAACAGGCCAATACGATTGGCAATCTCACGCAAAAGAACTTGATTACCGTCTCAATGGTAAACCAGAAGAACCGGAAAAAGTTGAGGCTACGGAAGACGCTAAGACTACTGGCGAAACTGAAAGCAACGACGAGGCTGTGGCTGATATCGTTACTACCGCCGGTCTGGACCCGTCAGAACTACAGACACAAATACAGACCAATGGTGATCTGTCAGATGAGGCATACGCCGCATTGGCTAAAGTGGGTCTGCAACGTGAACTTGTTAAGACGTATGTCGATAACATGGTGTACCGGCAAGAGGCCAGCACCAAGGAAGCAATTGAGTATGCTGGCGGTGAATCGGAATGGAATGCGCTGTCGAACTGGGCGAAGGACAACGTCCCAGAAACAGAACTAAATCGCTATAACGAAATGCTCGGATCGTCTGATTGGACGGTCGCAATCGACGCTCTTCGAACCCGACAACAGCAATCAACAGGTGAACCCTCGCTGTTGAACGGAACGGGTATCACCACGTCCAGTTCGTCTGGCTATCGATCCAAAGCCGAAATGAAAGCGGACATGTCGAACCCCGCTTACCAAAGTGACCCAGCGTTTAGACAACAGGTCGCTATGAAAATGCAACGTGCACAATGGGATTTAGAATGATGCCAAAGAAAAAAGGTCTCTATGCCAACATGAATGCTCGAAAGAAGGCTGGAAGTTCTCGGCCCAAGTCAAAATCAACTGTGAGTGCTAAATCCTACTCGAATATGAAAAAGGGATTTCCAAAAAAATAAACTTAGGGGGCTTAACGCCCTCTATTTTTTTGCTTTGCGGTCGTGCTTCTGCCGAATGCACTTGCCCCGCTGACGGCAACCAGAGGTTACTGACTGAGACCGGCAAGTCTCCAAGTGACCTAGCCCTACACTGATTACAGATGCGACCCGATACGTCGGACAATCCATGTGGAAAAGACGAAGGCGAAAAGAAACCTTTTAATCTTAACCAAATGGAGACTGTTATGGCTTTTGGCGATAACTCAAGTCCAGTTCGTTTTGGTAAAGGCGCGACGTCTGGTGGATCACTAGACAATCGTAGCCTGTATCTTGATATCTTTGGTGGTGAAGTTCTCACCGCTTTTGACAACGCGACTGTGACCCTCGACAAGCACACCGTCAAATCACTTAATGGTGGTGCAAAGTCGTACCGCTTTCCGAAAACTTGGAAAGCAACCAGTGAATATCATACTCCTGGGCAGGAAATGCTCGGCAATGATTTCAGCACAAGCGAACTGACAATCAACGTAGATGACATCCTTGTGTCTCACTACGCGATTGCAGACCTCGACCGTATCCTGTCACACTTCGACATGCGTTCTATCATCTCAGCCGAGATGGGACGTGCGCTTGCTAAAGTGTTTGACCAGAACGTGTTCCGTCAATTGATTCTCGCCGCCCGTCAAGCGGCTGCGTCACCATTTCCTGGTGGTGAGTCAATTACTGACACTGGTCTCGCACCAAACGGCAGCGGCGTGTACAACGGTAAGGAGTGGATCGAAGCTATCCGCGACGCAAACATCCGCTTGTTCAACAAAGACGTACCAGAGGACATGCCGAGATATCTCGCTGTGACCACTGAGGTCTTTGACGCGATCAAGTACGCTCAAGACGCTTCCAATCAGTATCTCGTATTGAACCGCGACTTTGCGGGTCAGCCGAATACCGGTGGTGTTGCTGGACGTGCTGACACGATGGTAATCGACGGTGTGACAATCTGCAAATCGCGGAACATGCCAACTACCAACGAGACGTCAACAGCTACCGTCTACAGCAAGTATCGGGCGAACTACACAAACACCGTTGGTGTCATGTGGTGTCCACAAGCTGTGGCGACCGTCAAGTTGCTTGACATCAGCATGGAAACTGAGCGCGACGTTAGACGTCTTGAAGATTTTGTCGTAAGCAAAATGTTCGTCGGTCACGGTACTATGCGTCCAGAAATGGCTATCGAATTTAAGAAAGCCTAAACGATCTAAGGGGCATCCACGGGTAAAACTGTGGGTGTCCCTTTTTTTTTGAATTTGGAGAAACGTCATGCTGACCAAGATAGAAGCAGTCAACATCATCTTGAATGTCATTGGTGAAACACCGGTGTCTAGTTTGGCTAGTGGTCTGCCCGACGCTGAAGCCGCCGAACTCAAACTGGACCAGACGGTCAAAGAGGTTTTGGCTAAAGGTTGGCAGCAAAACTCAGAACTAGGCATCACGCTTAGTCGAAACAGTGACAACGAAATAATGGTCCCTGACCAGTACCTACGAGTGGACACCGTGGGCGACGATAAGGACGTCAACGTGACGGTACGCAAACAGGACGGTAAACGTAAGCTGTTTGATATCGGCAAGTACGTCTACACCTTCGACCGTGATCTCAAAGTAGACGTTTTGATCTCGCTAGATTTCGATGCGCTAAACTTTGAACTTCAGAACTACATCGCATTCCGTGCGGCCCGTAAGTTCCAAGAGTCCGCGATGGGTAGTACATTGCTCGACAGCTTTGCGGCTCGACAAGAGCAAGAAGGCTATGCGGCTCTAATGGACATGGAAGCAGAGAATGAAGACAACAACATACTGACTAGCAGTGCGTACATGTCCTACGCGACCTACCGCAACTCACCGATATCGGGGAGATAACAATGGGTAAACTAGTCCAACAAGCGATCAAAACGCTATACCAAGGTGTCAGCCGACAGCCCGATCCCGTCAGGCTCCCAGGACAAGTACAAGAAGCAGAAAACGTATTGGTCTCAGTGGTAAACGGTGGGGTCGAAAGCCGTCCGTCGAGCCGACACATTTCGAACATGTCGAGTATCTCTGCTAGTCACAAACCGGCGATCTACGCATACGCGCGAGACACAGCCGAACAATACATGATCGTCGTAAATAACAATACGATCAAAGTGTTCGATCTCGACGGGGTCGAAAAGACCGTCACCACGCCAAACGGTGTGGGTTACATCACGGGTGCGGAACGAGACGATGTGTCTTTCGTGACACTTGCAGATTACACTGTGATCGCCAACGCGCAGAAAACTGTGGCGATGACTGCCAGTACCTACACCGACCCTTACAAAGCGTTGATCAACTGTCGGACCACGAACAATGCGACTAGTTATTCTATAAAGATTACAACGGGTGGATCGACTAGTACCATTTGGTCTTACTCTGGTAACTCTATCAGCGGCACTGAAGTCCAATCGAATATCAATTCGAACATCTCGTTGCCCTCTGGTTTTACTCACACGGTACTCGACCAGACCATCGTGATCCAAGGTAACGCAGAGTTCACCATCGCACACGCTGGCTCGGACCCAACGTATGGTCCGTGGAGCATGACAGAGGTCGTGTCTAAACGGGAATACTTACCGCTGACCGCCCCCACCGGATACAACATTCGCGTCGGTGCCAACGTGGACGGCGAACAGTTTGGCTACTGGGCCAAGTTTGATCCCGACGAAGGCGGTTGGGTCGAAAGTGCCGACCCTTACGCTGACAATGCGTTTGACGCCACGACCATGCCGCACTTTCTTATTCGAAACGCTAATGGAACCTTTACGTTTAAACAGGGAGCCTACGCTAGCAGGATCGCTGGTGATATCGAAACGGTCCCTGATCCAGACTTTGTGGGATCGAAGGTTACCGCATTGTTTTACCACCGCAACCGACTAGGCTTTGTGTCTGGCGAGACGGTGTTCTTCTCACAAAGCGGTAAGTACTTTACTTTTTGGCCTGACTTTTCGACACAATCGCTAGACTCTGACGGGTTTGGACTAACGGTTTCATCAGACACGGTGAACAATTTGGTCCACGCTACAGCGTTCCGTAAGTCACTCTTTCTGACATCCGACAAGGCACAGTTCGAAGTCAGCGGGTCCGAGAAGCTGGCCCCATCGACTGCCAGTGTGGATCGCGCAACGACCTACCTGACCGAACCAAAGTGCCGCCCGATTACTCTTGGTAACACTCTGTATTTTGCGGCTCAGTCGGGCAGAGACGCAGTGGTCTTTGAGTATCAATACGATGACACGTCGGTGTCAAACGTCGCGCAAGACATTACACTTCACGCCTTGTCGTATGTCCCTGCACCCATCGTAAGAATGACCGGCGATCCGACTAATGATCTCATTTTAGTTCTCAGCGAGTCAGAACCAAACGCACTTTATTGTTACAAGATGTACTACGACAACGACACCAAGGCCCAATCAGCTTGGACCAAATGGACGTTTGGAACCGGCTCGGTCATTAAGTTCATGCAGATCATCAACGGTGAACTGTTCATGGTCCTCACCAGAAACGGTGCGACTGTGTTTGAGAAAATCTTTCTGCGCTACGAGTTGTCAAACGAAAAGCATCCATATCAGATCAGCATGGATCGTCAGGTATCACTGACGGGAACCTATGTCGCCGGTACGGGCCTGACTACTTGGACCACACCGTATCCACACCAATCAGCCGCGACCGTCGTGTTGTCTACCGACTTTACAACCGGCCTCGTTGGTGAAGTTCTGAACGTCTCGCACCCGACTACCACAACTATAACAGCGGTCGGAGACTTCAGCGGCGGTGCAGCTATCGTTGGGACCACGTTCACCTCTCGCGTGATCCTCTCGAAGCTGTACCCGCGTGATCCATCAAGTCAGCAAACGACCATCACGACCGGACGGTTCCAGTTGAAAAACATGAAGTTCAACTTCAAGGACACTGGACACTTTAAGGTGCAAGTCACCGCTGACTTTCGAGACGCTAAGACCTTTCAGTTCACGGGACGGGTCATCGGGTCTGGAGCCAACCTAATTGGTGTCCCTGCGATTGCCCCCTTGGGGTCATTTAGGTGTCCAGTGATGTCACGATCCGACACCGTCGAAATACAAATACTGAATGACACAGAGAAACCCATGAACATTACGTCGATAGATTACACCGGATTGTTCAACGAAATAACGAGAGCGGGGTAGACATCATGTGTGATCCAATAACAGCCGGTCTGATGGGCTTGCAGATGATGAACGCACAAGCGGCTGAACGTGCTGCTATTGCTCAAGCTAACCAAGCGGCTGAAAGAGCCAACGCGCAGCTACAGCAAGAATACGCAGCGGCCCAAGCGCAAACCAAAGCCGAGTATCAAGAAACCAACAGGCAAATGGCTGACGAACAGTCACGCGATTTTGACGAAAAGTCAGACGCCCTTCGCGCAGCAAACGAGTCGCTAGGCACCATGAGAGCGACCGAAACAGCTTTGTCCGACGCAAGTCTTGGTACGATCCTGTTCGAGGAAGCCTATGGGAATGCGTTGAACTATACGAGGCTCGACAAGACCTCACAGAACGCGCTGTTGGCACTGGAGAGTCAAAAAGGTGCTGCCAAGCAGAACTACATTAGTCGTACTACGCTGGCTCAAAATCAGACAACCAATACGCTGGCTGAAGTGTCTGCACGTAAAACCACAGCGAAGTTGCAGAAGACGTCCACCATGTTGTCGATTGGTGCAAATGCTTACGCACAACACTCACAGCAAAAAGCGATCAAGGGAATAGGGGCATAAAATGGCTAGAATGGCGCGGTCACAGACCAACTATCGTGGAGCCACTGGTGGCCTAGCTGGTGTCAAAACGCAATCGTTTGCTCAACAGGTTCCCGAAATACAAAGCGAAGGTGCTGGGCTAGACCCGTTTCGTGGTGACCTTACGAATGCCTTCAATCAGTTCTTTGGTTCCGTTTCGCAAACTATTGGTACTTTCCAAGACGCTCACTTTCAGAACCAAAAGATCGAAGCGGAAGAATACGCAGTAGACATGAAGAAACAAGCGACTGTCTCCGCGACTGACTATTACATGGAGAACCCAAAGTCTCGCGACGTAGGCGAAGCGTTAAGTACTACAAGTCCCGAACAGCAAGGCAATAAACATTTCGTTGACACCTTTAAGTCTAGCCTTGGTTCTAACATTGGTTCGCGGATGTACAGCGACTTTGCCCTCGCGCAAGCGCAACGTGCACCCTCGACTTTCGAAGCGAATGCCTCGCAGTATTGGCGAGACAATTATCAAGACGGGACGGATGACCCAACAGTTAATATGGCTATCCAGACCGCTTGGGCTTCCAATTATGAGACGCAACGAGTCACCGCCGCGCAAGAAACTGTAAGACGTCAAAAGGCAGCGTCCGATCTAGAGTATCGCCGGTCGATCTACAACAAGATGGCCCAGCCTGAGATCACGGCAGCGACGTTCAATTCGATCATTCGAGGCGGCACATCACGGGCTGGGGAAACGACCGGTCAACTCCAAGCGAGAAACTTGGGGATCATGGTGAACGCTGCGATGACCGGACGTATGTCCCAGAAGGGAATCGCGCAGTTTATCGCGCATATGAATCATTCCGCTGGACCTGTAGACGCAGGGGGTGAGAACATTCCGTCAATCGCTCAGAAGTTCCCCATCATGTCCGCGAAAGCAGAGACCTCGTTGATGGACGCTGTTCAGCGCAATACGACGATGGCGGGACAACAAGCGTTCTCTCAGATGTCTTCAGACTTTAACACCACGTTGACAAACACGCAGGACGAATACGCAAAGCTAGCCCTGATTGGAAACAGAGGGTCTGCCGT
>ENA-ORDA01000775-ORDA01000775.1-marine-metagenome-genome-assembly--contig:-NODE-775-length-30001-cov-3.507720_pt1 | contig 30001 bp, 29 predicted proteins | sample MGYA00237778_ERZ508506 | MGnify/ENA primary metagenome ERZ508506 (study PRJEB26177, sample SAMN06267891) | marine metagenome | isolation source: Monterey Bay, California, USA | place: Pacific... | reverse complement strand
CCCGAAGGTGCGTATATGCAATTTAGAGATACTCATTACTCGGGTTTTTGAATATGCAGAGTTTGAGTTGGATATGCGATTTCTGCACCATGATCAGCAATAATGTCAGCTACATCAAGTAATAGTTTGCCTTTGATTTTCTTAAATTCTGCTCCCTCGGTGACTGTACAGAAGGCCCAAATCACAAAGTCAAGTGAGGAGGCATTGAACAAGTCAAAATACACACGACAAGGTTCATCGTGATTAATGTGTTCATGATCAGCCAACAATTTCTCAACCTTTTCAATAATACTTTGCATTTGCGCAATATCATCATAACGGATACCGATAACTGCACTAATTTCACGGTTAGTCATTCTAGAAGGTGTCTCAATGGGAATGGTTGCAAAAATACCGTTGGGGACATAAATAGGGTTTTTATTAAAAGTACGAAGACGAGTCATTCTCCAGCCGATTTTTTCGACTACACCTTCTATACTTTTATCTGTAGTTCGAATCCAGTCTCCAGTTGAGAATGGCTTATCCATTTGGATCATTAAGCCACCAAAAACATTGGCAAGCATATCCTTGGCAGCAAAACCGACAACAATACCACCCACACCACCTAAAGTTAAGATAGAGGAAACAGCGTAGCCATAGAATTGAGCAATACCAAGAATAATTGCAAAAACAAAAAGAATCTTGATTAGGCGAGTAAATAATCTAACTGAATCTTTATCTACATTACCTTCTTTCTCTAACATATAACTTTCGGTACTAGATATTAGCCTTAGGATTCCCCAAGTCAAAATAAAGATCGGTGTAATACTTATGTAGCCAACAATTTGACCCAGAGACTGAATTTCAGATGTTAGCTCTAGCAATGAAAAGTATAGCCATCCATACCAAATAAACAATTTAAGTGGCGCTGAAATTGCATTAATTAGATAATCATCTATCTGTGTTTTAGTGCTGCCAGAGTGTTTTGTTATTTGTTTTAGAACAGAACACAGAGCTATATGTGCAATAATAGCAAGAACCAATAGTACAGCTACCATCTGGATTGGACTTATATTTTGGATAAAATCATTCATTAAAGATATTTTAAAGGATTAATAGGCTCTTCGTATTTTTTCATTTCGAAATAAAAAGGTTTATTTCCGGTTATAGCGATAACTTGACCTTTTTTTATTACATCGCCTTCACTAACTAGCAAGTCCTGATTTTGATTATAGATGCTATAAAAGCCAAAAGCATGCTTGATAATAATCATTTTTCCATAGCTCGTCATTTTGTCTCCACTATAGACGACCTCTCCTTTTCTAACCGCTCGGACATTTTGACCAGCAGTGTTATTGTAGGTCAAACCTAAATGGTTATTTTTTTCTGAGTAGTTCTTAAGAATTGAAGAATCGACAGGAAGAGACCAATTCTTATTTACTTTTGCCTCTTTGGTATTAGAGGATGCTTGTTGTTCAACTTCAATTTTATTAAATGATTTTTCAACAACGGTGACTTGACCTGGGTTATTTGTGAAACAGCCCGAAAGAAAAACAAATAAAAAAATTGTTAAATATTTAGTAGACATACCATATACCTAGGGCAACAACAATAATTAGTAAGTATCCTAATCTATCAATGTACTTATTTAACCATGCATCGCAGCGTTTTCCAAACTTTCTTACCAGAAAAGCAATCAACAAATAGCGAGCACTGCGTGCGACCAAAGAGAAAACCACAAAGGGTAAGAGAGGCATTGACATCATTCCTGCACTAATAGTGAAGAGCTTATATGGTATTGGACTAAAGCCTGCAATTAGAATGATCCAAATTCCGTAGGTGTTAAAGTACTTCTCAGCTTTATTTAATTCTGGTAGATAATTCATTGTATCTAATAATGGCATGATAAGGTTGATTGCATAGATGCCGATGTAGTAGCCAGCAATTGCGCCTAGTACTGAACTTAAAGTGCAAATAATTGCAAAGTAGTAAGCCCTATTTCTATTCTTGAGTGACATAGAGGCCAGCAAGATATCTTGTATAGGGTAGGGTAGTATCGAAGATTCTAAGAAACTAATTGTGGACAACCAAATAACAGCAAATCGACTCGATGACCAGTCTAAAATCTTATTGTAGAGGGTATGAAAGGGTCTCATTAAGAAGTTAACGCTTATTTCTTTAGCATTGGAAAGCCTAATCGCTCTCGAGATTCAAAATAAGATTGGGCTACTTTTTGACTCATAGCTCTTACTCTTCGAATAAATCTTGCCCTATCTGTAACACTTATAGCGTGTCTAGCATCCAAAAGATTGAACAAGTGAGAGGCTTTCATAGTTTGCTCATATGCCGGGAAAGGTAGATCTTGTTCAATGAGCTTTGAGTTCATTGCTTCTGCTTCATCAAACTGCCTAAAAAGGACCTCAGTGTCAGCAATCTCAAAGTTATATTTAGACTGCTCCACTTCATTTTGATGATAAACATCACCATAAGTTAAGCCTTCAGTCCATCTAAGGTCATAAACACTATCTACCCCTTGGAGGTACATTGCTAGTCTCTCTAATCCATAGGTTAACTCACCAGAAATTGGCTTACAAGCGAGACCACCCACCTGTTGAAAATAAGTGAACTGACTTACCTCCATTCCATTTAGCCAAACTTCCCAGCCAAGCCCCCATGCGCCGAGTGTAGGGGATTCCCAATTATCTTCAACAAATCTGACATCATGCATCTTTAAATCGATACCAATGGCTCTCAATGAATCAAGATATAACTCCTGAATGTCACTTGGAGAGGGTTTTAATAAGACTTGAAATTGATAATAGTGCTGAAGACGGTTAGGGTTTTCTCCATAGCGCCCATCTCCAGGCCTTCTTGATGGTTGAACGTATGCAGCTTTCCAGGGCTCAGGACCAATAGACCTTAGGAAAGTAGCAGGATGAAAGGTTCCAGCACCAACCTCCATGTCAAACGGCTGAACAATAGCACAGCCTTTTTCAGCCCAATAATTTTGTAATTTGATGATTAAATTCTGAAATGATTTGGTTGTATCTAGGTCTGAAACTGGCATTAAATTTAATCTAAAAATAACAAAAATTTTACCTCACCAGTAACTATTGAGGTCAGCATTTACAAGTGTCAATAATTGATAATAAAAAAATGCGGGAAAATATCCCGCATTTTTATTTTAAATACAATAACAACTTAATATTTATAGGTCTCTGGCTTGAATGGGCCATCTTTAGGTGTATTAATGTATTGTGCTTGAGTATCAGTCATCACCGTTAGTACGCCTCCAAACCCACCAACCATTCCAGCAGCCACCTCTTCATCAAGCTTTTTAGGAAGCAATTCAACCGTAATGTTAGCTGGTTTCTTTTCTTTAGGTAAATCAGCAAATTTTTTATCAAAAAGATGCATTTGAGCTAGTACTTGGTTTGCAAAAGAGCCATCCATAATTCTGGAAGGGTGGCCCGTAGCATTGCCTAAATTTACGAGTCGACCTTCAGAAAGAAGGATTAAATAATCATTCTTATTTTCTGACCTATAGATGCGATGAACTTGAGGTTTAACCTCATCCCACTGCCAATTATCACGCATATATTGTGTATCAATCTCATTATCGAAGTGACCGATATTACACACTACAGAACCTGCCTTGAGACTACTCAACATGTATGAGTCACAAACATTAGTGTTACCAGTAGTTGTAACAATTAAATCAGTAGTACTTAACAATTCTTTATTAATGCAGTCCATTGAACCTGTATTTATGCCGTTTTTATAAGGAGAGATCACTTCAAAACCATCCATACAGGCCTGCATAGCACATATAGGGTCGATTTCACTGATCTTAACAATCATTCCTTCTTGACGAAGTGATTGAGCTGAGCCTTTTCCAACATCACCGTATCCAATAAGTAGCGCCTTTTTGCCCGACATTAGCATATCTGTACCACGCTTTATAGCGTCATTTAGTGAGTGACGGCACCCATACTTGTTGTCATTTTTTGATTTAGTAACTGCATCATTAACGTTGATTGCTGGAACTTTTAGTTCACCACTTTCAATCATCTCTAATAAACGGTGAACACCAGTTGTGGTTTCCTCACTAATTCCATGAATATTATCAAGCATTTCTGGATACTTTTCATGAACCATCTGAGTCAAGTCACCACCATCATCTAAAATCATATTGGCATCCCATGGCTTACCATTATGAAGAATCGTTTGTTCAATGCACCATAAAAACTCTTCTTCTGTTTCTCCCTTCCAAGCAAAAACAGGAATACTACTTGCCGCCATAGCGGATGCTGCATGGTCTTGAGTAGAAAAAATATTACAAGATGACCAACGAATTTCAGCTCCAAGTTCAACTAATGTTTCCATAAGGACCGCCGTTTGGATAGTCATATGAATGCAACCCATAATTTTAGCGCCTTCTAGGGGTTTTGAAGTATTGTACTTAGCTCTAAGTGCCATCAAAGCTGGCATCTCAGCCTCTGCTAGTTCAATCTCTTTGCGACCAAAGTCTGCAAGACTGATATCAGCAACTTTATAGTCATTATTATCAATTATTGAATTACTCATTTTATTTCCATTTAAATTGAAAAAATGAGCGTCGTTTTGATTGCCAAGCCTGATCGAGTTAAATCTCAATGCAACGCCCCTTGGCAGGAATATGATTATACCAAAAACAAACTATTTTAGTAGGTCAACTCTGTCAATCTTTTCCCAGCTAATTGAGTCTTCGTTTCTTCCGAAATGACCGTAACTTGCAGTTTGTTGGTAGATTGGGCGTTTTAAATCTAACATTGAAATTAGGCCTTTGGGGCGTAAATCAAAATGTTCTCTGATTAGATTTACAATTTCATGATGAGGTAACTTCCCAGTTCCAAATGTATCAACACTAATACTAGTCGGTTCTGCAACTCCAATTGCATAGGAAACTTGAATTTCACATCGCTCAGCAAGTCCTGCTGCAACAATATTTTTTGCAACATAGCGAGTTGCATAAGCTGCACTTCTATCGACCTTAGAAGGATCTTTACCAGAAAATGCACCGCCTCCATGTCGAGCCATACCACCATAGGTATCAACAATAATTTTTCTTCCTGTCAAACCAGCGTCACCAACAGGTCCACCTATTTCAAAGTTTCCAGTCGGATTAATGTGATACTGCGTATTATTTGTAAGCCATTGTTCTGGCAATATAGGTTTAATAATTTCTTCCAGCACCACCTCTCTCAGCTCATCAAGAGAAATATCACCATCGTGCTGAGTGGAAAGTACGACTGCATCAACTCCAACAATTTTATTATCTTCATAAATACAAGAGACTTGAGACTTAGCGTCTGGCCTTAACCAAGGCAAAGAGCCACTCAACATTAAATCAGCTTGACGCCTAACAAGCTTATGGGCAAGCATTATAGGGGCAGGCATTAATTCATCAGTAGAGTTTTCAGCATAACCAAACATGAGTCCTTGGTCACCCGCACCTTGCTCATGGTTTTCACTCTCAGTAACACCTATAGAGATGTCCTGAGACTGCGCTCCAAGAAGATTAGTTACTGAGCAGGTATTGCCATTAAAGCCATACTCTTCTTTGTTGTAGCCAATCTCAAGAATAGTTTTGCGAACAATATCAGCATAATCAATTTCAGCATTGGTAGTTATTTCTCCAGCCAATACTACTTGGTTGTCTTTTACTAAGGTTTCAACGGCTACTCGTGAGTCTTTGTCTTGAGAAAGAGCAGCATCAAGGATAGCATCAGAGATTTGATCACAAACTTTGTCTGGGTGGCCGGCTGAAACAGATTCGGAAGTAAATATCATGGCATAGTCCTAATAAAAATTAAAAAATCTTAAAGTTGGGTTTTTAGGAAAACACCAGCTTTAGCTTGTTTTAGCCATCTAAGTGGCAACGCTAGCAATCGGAACAAATCAGCGTTAAATAATTATAATCTTTAATTCAGAAATGTAAAGCCTATTCAAGGCTAATTCTTAGTGCTAATGCACTTACAAATGGTGATGTTATTAAGCTGAGAATTAGAACAGAACCTAAAAAATAGAGCTGACCATCAATTGGAAGGTTGAATTGTGACTGAGATACTGCACTAGTGCCAAAAATTAAGATTGGGATATAAAGAGGCAAAATTAATAAAGATAAAAGCATTCCAGAGTTTTTAATACCAACAATCAATGAGGCTCCTATAGCTCCTATTAGACTTAGACAGGGAGTTGCTAGAAATAAAGTTAGGATTAAAATGTAAATATTTTTAGAATCTAAGAAGAGAGCAATACCAAGTAATGGGGAAAGCAATATTATTGGTAGCCCAGTCAGGATCCAATGAGCTGTCGTCTTAGCGAGCAATATTAATGGCAGTGGGTGATGAGAAATAATCATCTGTTCAAGCACTCCATTGTCGTAGTCATAATGAAATAGAGCATTAAGTGACAGCAGTACCGACAGCATAGCAGTAACCCAAATGATCCCCGGCGCCATATTTGACAATGTGTGAGATTCTGGGCTGATAGCTATGGGGAATAGAGAAATAGCAATGACAAAAAACAACAGTGGGTTAAGGAAACTCGACGGGTTCCTTAGCGCCATTTTTAAATCTCTTTTCAGGGTTTTTATAAAGATACTCATAAAGAAAACTCCCTTAAGTTTTCTATTTTGCAGTCTTGGTGAGTTGTTAAGATGCAAAGTCCATCTTCATTACAGTGCTTTTTTATTTGATTTTCAATGATTTCAATGCCATCGGAATCGAGAGCAGTAAAAGGTTCATCTAAGAGCCATAATTTGGAGTGAGTTATGAAAAGTGCTGACAAGGCTACTCTTCTTTTTTGTCCCGCAGAAAGAGTGCCAACAAGTTCATTTTTATAGTTATTTAAACCAACCTTTGATAAAGCTCCTTCAAGATTAGATTTAGATTCTTGGTTGTTGAGCTGGGTAAGGTATTCAAGGTTTTCGATGCAACTAAGTTCAGGACTCAAGGCAGGTAGATGCCCCAGATAAAATGTATCTAATTGATATTGATAGCTTTTGATATCATTTTCATTATAAGAAATAGAGCCTGATTCTGGTGAATTAAGCCCAGCAATCATCTTTAGTAGTGAAGTTTTACCTGAGCCATTAGCACCTGAAATTCGTAGTATTTCTCCAGCATTTAACTCAAAATAAAGGTCAGTAAAAAGCTGGTTGTAACCTCTTTGACAGCTTAAGTCATTAATGATTAATTTGGACATACCTTTATTTTAGTGGATAAGCCTCGTAAAGGCGAAAAAATGTAAGTAGCATCTGGATAACCCTAAAGAAGAGCCTCTTTATTGATTACTACTAAGTCCATTCAGGCCACTCTTATCAATTTCAGATAAAACATCCCCACTAAAGACTAGTTTTAAGTGGTAATGAATCTCCTGTTCACCATCGATAGTTGAATGGTTAATATAATCCCACTGATATTTGTGGAAAGGATCGCTAATACTTGGTGTGCCGATAAGGTCAATAACGGCGCTTTTTGACATTCCTAATTCGAGCTGATCAACATCTTTAATATCAAGGATAGAGCCTTGTAAGATTGTTGGTTTGTAAATGTCGATAGAAGGAAGTGAAGGCTTAGTCCAACTAGGCATAGAGAACTTTGGCAATTTAGGCATCTCGGGCATCTTAGGTAGAGAATTAGAGCACCCACTAAGGACCATAAAGGCAAGCATAATAAAAGTTAGTCTCTTCATGTTTATCGAACAATATAAAATATAAATAGGATTTTACCTTAAGGATTTTTTTATGGATGCCGAAGATTTAAAAAGTGCTGGTCTAAAAGTTACTTTACCGAGACTAAAGATTTTAGAGGTTTTAGAGAATTCACCTAATCATCATTTGAGTGTTGAAGATATTTATCGGGTACTTATTGAGCATCATGAAGAGGTTGGAATTGCGACTATTTATCGAGTCTTATCTCAATTTGAAGAGTCAGGCATTGTTCACAAATTAAATTTTGAAAATAACCAGGCTGTCTATGAGCTTTGTGGGGTAGATCATCATGACCACCTAGTTTGTGTTAAGTGTGATACGATTATTGAATTTCAAGATGATGTTATTGAACAACACCAACTTCAAATTGCAAAAAAACATGGTTTTGAGCTAACAGATCATTCCCTTTATCTTTATGGGCTATGTAAGGATTGTCAAAAGGCTTACTAGGGTTTGAAAAATTATGGATGATTTTATTTATAGGGCTTTAATAGCATCACTTGGTGTTTCAGTGATTGCAGGCTCGCTCGGATGCTTTGTTATATGGAAGCGTCTTTCGTATTTCTCCGATTCGATTTCTCATAGTGCACTTTTAGGTGTTGCTTTAGGTTTGGCAACAGGTATTGGCGTTAACTTTGGACTAGTTATTGTTGGCGCTTTATTTGCAACATTGATTGTTATTCTGCAGCAACGAAATTTCTGGTCAAATGATGCAGTTTTAGGCATCTTCTCTCATGTTGCTTTATCACTGGGAATCGTTGTTTTAGGTTTTATTGGAGATCAAAACACTGATTATTTTTCCTATCTTTTCGGTGATATTCTCTCTATATCTATTCAAGATATATATTGGATTTTTGTTGTAATGGTTGTGGTTATTGTCCTTCTGGTTTTTAATTGGAAAAAGTTATTACTGTTAACTTTAAATGAAGAGTTAGCAAAGGCTGAAGGTATTAATAAGTTGGCTTATGAGTTACTATTTATGTTCTTAATAGCCCTTTCAGTTTCAGTTTCAGTTCAAATTGTGGGGGTTTTATTGATTACATCATTACTTATAATTCCCCCAGCCATAGCAAGAGTTTTTTCGAACTCGCCAATTGCAATGATATTCAGCTCAATAGGCGTTTCAATTGTCTCTGTTCTGCTTGGGTTATACTCCTCAATGGCCTTGGATGTAGCTACAGGCCCTGCAATAGTAATTACTTTAGGTTTTTTCTTCTTTATTGTGCAGCTAATACCGAGTCAAAATTAATCAAAGAGTGTCGTTAAGTTCTGTTAATTGATTTGTTTGTTGTTCAAGTATCAGCGGGTCAATGAATACTTGTAAGTCTCCTTCCATAACTTCACTTAACTTGTAAAGTGTTAAATTAATGCGATGATCAGTGACCCTTCCTTGAGGGTAATTATAAGTTCTGATTCTTTGTGATCGATCACCACTTCCAACTAACTCTTTTCGCTGAGAGGCCTGTTCTTGTTGCTGTTCTTGTTGCTGTGAATCAAGAATTCTAGAAGCAAGCACTGACAAAGCTTGGGCTTTATTCTTATGCTGTGATCGACCATCTTGGCACTCAACGACTGTTCCAGTAGGGATATGGGTCACTCTAACAGCAGAATCAGTTTTATTGACATGTTGTCCGCCAGCGCCTGAAGCTCTAAACGTGTCTACCCTGACATCACTCATATTAATATTAACTTCTTCTATATCGGTTACCTCTGGCATAACTGCAACAGTGCAGGCAGACGTATGAACTCTCCCTTGAGACTCAGTTTCGGGAACTCTTTGTACTCGATGAGCGCCTGATTCAAACTTGAGTTTAGAATAAACATTTGATCCACTTATTCGAGCAATAATCTCTTTAAATCCTCCATGTTCGCCAATATTTGAACTCAAAATTTCAATTTTAAATTTTGACTTCTCTACATAACGAGTGTACATTCTATAAAGATCACCAGAAAAAATACTAGCCTCATCTCCACCAGTTCCAGCGCGGATTTCTATAATGATATCACGTGAATCATTTGGGTCTTTTGGTAGAAGTAATTTTTTTAACTCTAATTCTAGTTGGCCTAGTTTATTTTGACCTGAGCTAATTTCTTCTTCTGCCATTTCTTTTATATCTTGGTCATCTTCAGTTAAAAGTTTTTTAGCTGTATTAATATCACTAATGGTTGATAGATACTGATTATATTGATCATTAATTGGACTTAGTTGAGCGTGTTCAATTGAGAGTTCTCTAAATTTATTTTGATCAGAGGCAATTGACTGTTCAGAAAGCAATGCATTGATTTCTTCAAGGCGCATTGATAATTGTTCAAGTTTAGTAATAATTGATTGGTTCATTAGTTACTAATGTCGGTATATTTCTTTTTTGTTTCGCTACTAATATTAGAGGAGTCCAGTTGAATATTTTTAGAGTTTTTAACACTCTGAAAAGTTTTGTGTAATAATTTATTGGTTAGTTTATCTGCTAGCTCTTCTACTACTAGTTCAGGACTCGAGCCGGACTCGAGCTTTCTTATTGCAATTTGAAGTAGTTCATCTTTAAGTAAGTTTGCTTGTCTACGATAATTTTTAATGACTTCTTCATTAGGAATATTATTTAGCCAAACAATAAAGTTTAGGTTTTGAACTCGAATAATTTCTTCTGCAATAACTTTTTCTTTTATCCTGTCTTCAAGATGGCCATCAGCCACTTGTTGTAAATCGTCAACGGTATAAAGAAAGACATCTTCTAATTGATTAGCCTCTGGTTCAATATCTCTTGGTATGGCAAGATCTATTAACAACATCGGTTGATGCTTCCTATGTATTAGCACTGTCTCAATAAGTCCTTTACCGATAATTGGGATTGGTGCCGCGGTTGAAGAGATAACAATGTCTGCTCGATGAAGATTCTCAGATAAGCTTTTCAATGTAATGGCTTCTGCTTTATACTTTATTGCAAGAGATTGGGCATTTTCTAGCGTTCTATTGGCAAAGATTATATCTGTAACACCTCTTTTACTGAGATGTTGGGCGCTTAACTCAATCATTTCCCCTGTACCAATCAATAAAACAGTTTGATTAGCTAAATCAGTAAATATTTTTTCACTTAACTTAACAGCACAATAGGCAACTGAAACTGGAGATGATCCGATACTAGTATCTGTACGAACTTTTTTTGCTGTTTTAAAAGCATGCTGGAAAAGTTTTTCAAGAATTTTATCTAAAGCGCCTAGATCTTTTGAGAACTGATAGGCCTCTTTTAGTTGGCCAAAAATTTGGGGCTCTCCTAAAACTAGTGAATCAAGGCCAGCTGCTACATTGCAAATATGCTCTATTGCTTGATTTCCTTCGAAATAACTGACATATTGTAATAAAGAAGAATATTCAATTCCATGAGTAGACGCTAAGAACTTTGTAAGAACTTCGCGAATATTTTCTGCATCATAAGTTACAAAAATTTCAGAGCGATTACAAGTAGAGAGAACAACACAAGCTTTAATTTCTTGGTTCGATAATAACGATGAAATAGCGGGCGCAAGTTCACTTTGAGAAAATGCAACTTTCTCTCTAATTGCTACTGGAGCAAGCTGGTGATTTACACTCAGAATTGCAATATTAGACATTTCAAAAAAACATATTAAATTAATCCGTCAATTATACATTGCCAGATTAATTTCATCGAAAGATAAACTTGAATTGCGCTACGGAAAGTTTTTATTAAATTATGGTTTAAGAGCCTCATTTATTTTGAGATTAATTCTTTTTAAAGAGTTTTTTGATTGTATTAAAGTGATATTTAAATAAAACTCATCTTATCCTCATGTTTTCTTCATAAAACTCTGTGTCTATTGGTCTAAAATAAAGTTAATAATTTACTAATAAACTTATTATTTATGATTGAAGAGGACAGTCTAGTTGGTGGAGAAAATCAAAACAATGAAGATATAAAGGTTTCCTCAGTTAGGCCAGTCTCTTTTGAAGAGTTTATTGGGCAGGAGGATGTCAAATCTCAGATGTCCTTATTTATCCAAGCGGCAAAATCACGAGGCGATGTTCTGGACCACTGTTTAATTTATGGACCACCAGGTTTGGGAAAAACAACTCTCGCGAATGTTATTGCAAATCAGATGAATGCTGGCATTAAGCAAACATCTGGCCCTGTTCTTGAGCGGTCTGGAGACTTGGCAGCAATTCTTACTAAGCTAGAGCCGTATGATATTCTTTTTATTGATGAAATTCATCGACTCAACCCTGTAGTTGAAGAAATTCTTTACCCTGCTTTGGAAGATTTTAAACTCGATATTCTTGTAGGTGAAGGTGTGGCAGCTCACTCTGTTCAATTAGAATTACCTCCATTTACATTAATTGGTGCAACAACTCGTGCTGGAATGTTGACCTCTCCTTTGAGAGATAGGTTTGGAATAGTCCATCGTTTGTCTTTTTATAATATAAAAGAGCTTGAAGAGATAATAGAGAGATCAGCATCAATTTTGACAATCACTATTGAAAAAGAAGGCTCTGAAGAGATAGCTAAGCGCTCAAGAGGAACACCAAGGATTGCTAACCGCTTATTGAGGCGTGTTCGAGATTTTGCAGATGTTAAGACTAAAGGTATTATCAATAAAGAAATTGCAAAAGAAGCGCTTGAAGCGCTCAAAGTTGACAAGTTGGGTTTAGAGAAGCTCGATAGAGACTATTTAAGTTTAATCATTAATAAGTTTTCTGCTGGGCCTGTAGGTCTTGATACTCTTGCAACAGCAATTGGCGAAGAAAAATTGACTCTTGAAGATATGGTTGAGCCATACCTTCTTCAGCAGGGTTTTATTATGCGAACTCCGAGAGGTAGAGTTGCAACAGACCTTGCCTTTTCTCATTTGGGAGAAGTTCGTCAAAAAAATCACACTCAAGATTTATATGGAAAATGAGTCAGCTAAGTATTAGAATCTATTACAAAGATACGGATGCTAGGGGTGTTGTTTATTATGCTAATTATCTAAAATATATTGAGTAAGGTCGTAGTGAATATAGAGGAAAATACGGTATTATTTAATGCGGAAGTTAAGGTAGTTTCTGTATTTAAAAATAATTTTAAACCTTGCGCTTTGCCGCAAGAAATCTTGGAGAAACTAAATGGAAGAAAATAGTTTATCAATCATTGGTCTAATATTTAGCGCAGGCATAGTCGTTCAACTGGTGATGATTATTCTGGTCTTGATGTCAATATATTCTTGGACAGTTATTATGTCTAAGAAAAAGATATTAATGGATGCGTCTAATGATATTGAGAACTTTCATCAGGAATTTGAAAGAGAAGATAAATTATCTGTTTTGTATAAAAAATTACCACCTCTAGCCTCTGACTGGACTGCAATGGAAGATATTTTCGGCTCTGGCTATAAAGAGTTTAGTCATAGTAAGTCTACAACGAACCAAGCCCTTATTATGAACTCAGAAAGAGCTTATAGGTCAATGAATACTTCGGCAAGTAATGAAATTGATCGACTTGACTCTAGTCTTTCTATTCTTGCAATGATCGCTTCATCTAGTCCCTATATAGGGCTTTTTGGAACGGTTTGGGGAATAATGCATTCTTTTATTGGACTTGCTTCAGTTAAGCAGGCAACGATAGCTATTGTAGCTCCTGGAATTGCAGAGGCGCTTATTGCTACAGCTTTTGGACTTTTTGCAGCTATTCCAGCAACAATAGCTTACAATCGATTGGTTTCTCATGTCGAAGAGATAGGTAATAAATACACGGCATTTGTTGAAGAAATATTTGTAATTCTACAAAGACAAAAATGATTGAATTACCAAGGCGTTCTAGGCCAGATATTCATGCAGATATCAATATTGTTCCTTATATTGATGTAATGCTAGTTCTTTTGGTTATCTTTATGATGACCACTCCGATTATTGAACAAGGTGTTGAGGTTGACTTACCACCTGCTGAATCTAAAACGGTTGAATATCAAGAGCAACAACCCTCTATTATTTCTATTACCGAAGATGGCACTTACTATATTAATTCAATGATGAGTACTGGTATTGAAGAAATCGGAGACCTAGAACCTGTAACACTTAACGTTGCAATTAATCAAATTATTGCAAGAAAACAAATTTATCCAGATATGCAGGTATTTGTTAGAGGTGATAGAAGAGTTGATTTTGAAAAAGTCATAAATGTTGTTGCTAGATTGAAAGAATTTGACATACTTGATAAAGTGGGTTTTATGACTGAAAATCTTAATTAATCGATTTTAAATTATGAATTTTGTTAAAAAGATTACTCTGTTTTTTCGAGATCTATTTTCTAAAAAAACTGATGAATCGATTAAAGAAAAAGACACTTCAAAGTCAATTAAAGGCGAAGCTCTTGCGGAGTCTAACTTCAAGATTATAGTTCTTAAAGCTTCGAATCTATTCTATAAATATTTAAAAAAATTCATAATCTTTATTCTTGGCCTCATTCACACAATGATGCAGCCAATGATTAAGATTTCTAAAAAACATCCGATTGCATTTTGGGCTGCAGTGATTTTACATGCATTGTTGTTGTTTGGTTTGTTGTATGCCAATGTTGATCGTTGGCAATCTCCTCAGCAACAATCCTCTAATTCTCAGCCAGCTCCAGTTCAAGCTGTCATAATCGATCCAGAAATCATAGAAGCTGAACAAGAACGCCTTAAAGATGTTGAAAAACAAAAACAACAAAAACTAAAAAATGAAGAGAAGCGTTCTGAGACTGCTAAAAAAGATCAAAAGGTTGCCGAGCAAGAGGCATTAAAAGCAAAAGCAAAAAAAATCATGGCTGAAGTTCAGCGTAAAGCAGAAGAAGCCAAAACTAAGGATGCTGAAAAATTAGCTAAAGAGGCAGCTGAGAAAAAGGAGCAGGCTGAGGCAAAAAGAATAGCAGAAGAAGCTAAAGCGAAAGATGCTGAAACAAAAAGAATAGCAGAAGAAGCTAAAGCGAAAGATGCTGAAAAATTAGCTAAAGAGGCAGCTGAGAAAAAGAAAATAGCTGAGGCTAAAGCTAAAGAAGCAGAAGACAGAGCTAGAGAGGCAGATGAACAAAAACAATTAGCTGAAGCCAAAGCTAAAGAAGCTGAAGTTCAGCTTAAAGATTCTGAAGCAAAAGCGGAAGTTGCTGCTAAGAAGAAAGAATTAGCAGAAAAGCAAGCCAAAATAGCTCAACAGCTTGCACAAGCAGAACTGAAATTAAAAAATCAGCTTGAGGCGGAGATTGCTGCTCAAAAACAAGCCTATGAAAGGGAGCAATATACTCAACTTCTTAACCAGGAAATTCAAGAGGAACAAAGCGCGGAGTTGATGCAAAAAATTAAAAATCAAGAAATTATTTTGAAAAATGCTTGGGTCAATAATATTGCTGCAGAAGTTAAATCTGTTTGGAACTTCCCAGGAGCAGAGGATGGCTGGTTTGTTGAAGTATTAGTTACCCAAAATAAAGAAGGCAAGGTATTGAATGTTAAATTAGAAGACAACAATGTTGGTAATAGTGTTATAGCTAAAAGATTCATAGATTCAGTTGAAAGAGCCGTCTATAAATCCTCACCATTGCCTATAGCACCTGATGCTAGCGTGTGGGATAAAGATATTATGTTTATTTTTAAATAAGGCAATTTTTTTTGGTTTTTATTTAACTTTTTAATCTATACAATAAATTAAAATATTAAAGATGAAAACGCAAGACTTTTTATTAGAATTAGGTACTGAGGAGTTACCTCCAAAGCTATTAGTAAAGCTCTCTAGTTCTCTTAAAGACAACATTATTAACGAGCTTAAGCAACTCAATATTTCAACATCTAATGTAACTGCATACGCCACTCCGAGACGTCTAGCAATAACTATTGCTGAATTACAAAGCAAGCAGCAAGATCAAATTATTGAAAAGAAAGGTCCTTTAGTAGAATCACCAGATAAGGCGATAAAGGGTTTTGCAAAGTCTTGTGGTGTTGGTATAAGCGAACTCGAGAAGCGTTCTTTAGGAAATAAAGAGTATTACTTTTATAAAGCCAAAGAGGCGGGAAAAAGTATTCAAAGCTTGTTGCCTAGAGTTATTGAATCCTCAATAAATAATATCCCAATCACTAGAGCTATGAAGTGGGGAGATTTGGACTACTCTTTTGTTAGACCTGTGCACTGGTTAGTAATGATGCTTGATAATGAAGTTGTGCCAGCTCACATTATGGGACTAGAAAGTGGAAATACTACAAAAGGTTTAAGATCTAATGAAGACACGCTTTTAGAAATATCTCATGCAAATAAGTATCACTCAATCATGCTTAATGAAGCAAAAATAGAAGTCGATTTTAATAAACGTAAGGAAATTATTCGTCAACAAGTTTTATCAGTTGCCAAGACTAATAATGCTGAAGTAGTTATTGATGATTCCTTGCTAGATGAGGTTTGTGCATTAGTTGAGTATCCTAGAGCATTTTCTGGAAGCTTTGATAAGAAATTTTTGGCTGTTCCTGAAGAGGCGCTGATATCAGCTATGAAATTACATCAAAAATACTTTCATATGGTTGATAGTAAGGGTAACTTATTGCCTTTTTTCATCTCGGTAGCAAATATTGAATCAACAAACTTACAGGTGGTTATTGAAGGAAATGAACGCGTTATTCATCCAAGACTTGCAGATGCTGAGTTTTTTTGGAATCAAGATAAATCAGTGAGACTTGATCAAAGATTTGGTGAACTAGAGAATGTTTTGTTTATGAAGTCATTGGGTTCAATGGCTGAAAAAGCAAAGCGCATTGAATCTCTTAGTAAATATATTGCTAACTTGGTTGGATTTGATGCTGATACTTCTGCGAGGGCAGGGTCATTATCTAAATCTGACTTAATGAGTGAGATGGTCGGAGAGTTTGCTGATTTACAGGGCATTATGGGTGGCTACTATGCACTTAATGATGGTGAGTCAAAGGCTGTTTCAATCGCCATTAGAGAACACTATCAGCCAAGATTTTCTGGGGATAAATTGCCATCAACAAACGAAGGTCTTGTAGTCGCAATTGCCGACAAGCTGGATACAATTACAGGTATTTATGGTATCGGGCAGGCACCAACAGGATCTAAAGATCCTTTCGCTCTTAGAAGGTTGGCATTGGGATTGCTACGAATATTACTAGAAGCTCGAATAGAACTTAACCTAAAAGAGTTGATCGATTTTTCTCTAAACTTGCATTTAAAAGAAGTAGATAGAGATTCCTCTTTGTCAATCTATCAATTTATGATGGAGCGCCTTAAAGCATACTATAAGGATTTGGGTGTAGATGGCAGTATCTATGAGGCAGTTCTTGCAGTTAGTCCCAACTCGCCATTTGATTTTCATCAGAGAGTTGAGGCGCTGAATGAGTTTACTCAAAGAAACGAATCGAAGAGTTTAATTGAATCCAACAAGCGAATCAAAAACATTCTTAAGGACTTTGAGGGAGATCATACTAAGTTAAACTCGAAGAAGCTGCTTGAGGAATCAGAGAAAAAACTTTATAAGGCAACTGAATTAATTACTAAGCAATTAACTGAGAAACAAGACTATAAAGCTATTATGCTGTCTTTACTTGACTTAAAAGATGTAATTGATACTTTCTTTGAAACAGTGATGGTTAATGCCGACGATTTAGAGCTAAGAGAGGCCCGTCTAATGCTTATAAGTCGTGTGAGGGCTTTATTTTTATCGGTAGCTGATATCTCCTATCTATCATCTTAACTAAATGAAAGCACTAATTCAACGAGTAACATCTTCAAGTGTTGAAGTTGATGGCACTAATGTTGGTCAAATTAACAAAGGTCTGCTGGTATTTATTGGTATTGAAAAATTAGATGAGTTATCTCATGCCGACAAAATGATCAATAAAATACTTTCTTATCGAGTCTTTTCTGATGCAAATGATAAGATGAATTTAAGTGTTAGTGACATCAATGGTGATGTTTTATTAGTACCACAATTTACACTTGCAGCAGATACTAAGAATGGTACTAGAGCGGGTTTTTCAACTGCTATGAACCCATTAGAGGCAGAAAATATATACGATTACATGGTAGAAAAATTTAAAACATATCTCAATACTCAGAGTGGAGTTTTTGGCGCTAATATGAAAGTATCGTTGGTAAATGATGGTCCCGTAACCTTTCTTTTAGAATGTTAACTCTTCTCTTGAGTTTTAGATTTCAACTTTATCTTCTTAAAGGTGCATCATGAATAATTTTGTTAAAATTTATGGAATTAAGAACTGTGATACTGTCAAGAAAGCGCTAAATTATTTGATTGATAATGATGTTTCTTATGAATTTATTGATTTCAGAAAGAGTCCACTTTCAAATAAAGAATTTCAAGCAATGATTGACTCAGTTGGCTCGGAGTTGTTAATTAATAAACGTTCAACAACATATAGGTCATTGACAGAAAATCAAAAAAGTAAGATTGATTATGATCTTGTAATGGAGTTTCCTACTCTTATAAAGAGGCCTGTATTAGTTTATGGCGATAATATTATGGTTGGCTATAGTGAGAAGGATTACGAAATATTTTTGACTAAGTGATATTGATTAGTTATTGAGTTTCAAGCTCTTTTCTAACCTCATCCATATCAATAGCTTTGGCTTTTTCTAGGAGATCCTCTAAGTCCTTTCCTGAGATTGAACCAGGCTGAGAAAAAATACCAATACCTTCACGAAAAATCATTAATGTCGGGATTGAGCGAATTCTAAAATGAGCACCAAGCGCTTGCTCATCTTCTGTATTTATTTTAGCAAAGGCGACACCATCAACTTTTTCTGAAGTTTCTTTAAAGGTTGGGGCAAATTGCAAGCATGGCCCGCACCATGGAGCCCAGAAATCTATAATTACAATTTCGTTGTTTGCAATAGTTTCATCAAAATTTGATTGCGTAAGATCTAAAACAGCCATAAAACCCCTTTTGTAAAAATCGAAAAAGTATTATAACTTTTTTACTAAAATATTGGCTTGTTTTTCTGTAACTGTTAGAATACTCTAATGAATATATTAGGTATAGATCCTGGTTCAAGAATCACTGGTTTTGGACTTATAAAAGCTGAAAAACTTAAATTTACTTATATTAATAGTGGTTGCATTCGAACCCAAGGTGATTTAAATGAACGAGTTGTTACAATATACTCAGGAATTAAAGAAATTCTTTCAAAGCATGAAGTTGATATAGTGGTTATTGAGAGAGTGTTTATGCGCCCAGATAGACCAAATCCTGATGCCGCAATAAAGCTTGGTCATGCACGAGGAGCAATTATTTCAGCTGCTGGAGGTCAGGGAATTCCAATGGTAGATTACACAGCAAATCAAATCAAAAAGGCGGTTGTTGGAAGAGGACATGCTACTAAAGAGCAGGTTTCTTTTATGGTTCAGCAACTATTAAAATTGAATAAAGCACCACAAGCTGATGCAGGAGATGCTTTAGCTGGCGCTATTTGCCATGCCTATCACGCTCTATAGAGGGCTAGCTAAAATAAACCTTAACTTCCCCAAAATCTGGTAATTTTTTAATAATTTCAGAAAGTTCTGAATTAATTTCTGGGACGGTCTTATTATTTAAATAACTGACAGAGAGGTAAAAGTCCACCAAAATTTCACCCTCTAGATAATGAAGTTGGGTTCTATCAATTTTATAATTACAATTTTCAAGCTCAAGGGACTGGCTAATAATTTTTAATGCCTGAGCTCTCTCAGGGAGGTTTTTATATGGTGCATTCTCTTTTTCTTCATCATTTTCAGGGTCAATATGAACAGTCACATCATCCAGATCTTCAAAGCATTCTTTAGCCACACGCTCAACACTTACGCTAATGATATGACCTTCGCTTACTGATAAAAAAGGGTTTACTTGAACATGAACATCGGCTGATTTTTTATGACCAACCTTTCTCGTTCTCAACGTATGAACGCTATTAACCCCTTTGATTTCAGAAAGTGCCGAGTGAAGAATTTTTATATCTTCTGGGTCTATTGATGTATCTACTAACTCTTTGGTGGCTTCGAAACCAAGCTTCCAACCAATATAAATAATTATTACGCCAACTATAATTGCTGCAAGACTATCCAAGAAGAAATAACCATTTGTTGCACCAATAATACCAACAATAACTACAATTGATGAAAACGCATCAGTACGGTGATGCCATGCATTAGCTTTGAGAAGCTCCGACTTAATGTTTTTAGCAACTTTAACTGTATACCAATATAAGGCTTCTTTACTAATAATTGATAATGCTGCAGCGGCAATTAGCCAACCTTCATACTTTAAAGGATTGGCATTAGTAAAACGAGTAACTCCATCGAAAATAATAATGGTTCCAACAATTGCTAAAAAAATACTTAATCCTAGAGTCGCTACAGTTTCAAATCGTTCATGACCATAAGGGTGGTCATCATCAGGTGCCTCACCAGAAAGTTTGGCTGCATACCAAGTAACCCAATCAGTTAGTAAGTCTGAAAATGAATGAACACCATCTGCTATTAATGCACCTGACTGTCCAATAACGCCGACGACGATTTTGATTGCAGAAAGTAAAAAATCTACTAAGGCTCCAATAACGGTGACTTTTTGACTTTTTTTAGTGCGTATATGAGAATCCATTTTTGACTTTATTTTTTTATTTAAAGTTTATTTTATTTTAACTCTGAACTAGATTTCTTCTAATCAAAATTAATATTATTATTATTCAATAACTATATTGAAATCTGGAAGTGCTCCAAGGAGGTGCTTCCCATAAAATTTGGTCACTAGCCTATTATCAAAAATTGTAATCCTACCTTTATCTGTTTCTGTTCTAATTAGTCTGCCACTTGCTTGGATTAATCTTAATGAAGCATCTGGTAATGAGATCTCCATAAATGAGTTTCGGTTTAAAGACTCAAGATAAGACTGTGTGGTTTTTTCTATTGGAGAACTTGGAACACTAAAACGTAATTTAGCAATTATCACATGGTTTAAATTATCTCCTTTGAGGTCAACACCTTCTGCAAAGCTATCCAGTCCAAAGATAATGCTGCCTTTTCCTTTTTTGCGTTTTTCTAGATGTCTTTGTAAAATATTTTTTTTACTATATTCACCTTGAATTAAAATTTTACAATCCATTGATTTTTCTAATAAATCAGCGACCATTTGCATTTGGTTATTTGATGCAAAAAGTACTAATGTAGCTTCATTTTGATCTATACGGTTTTTAAGCTCTATTGCAATTTCTTGGGTATGATCAAAAGCTTCAGAAGGGCTTGCGTTAATTTTCGCAACTATAAAGTCTACTTCTTTGTGATTAAAAGGTGAGGCCAGACGAAGGTATTGATTTTCATTTGATTTCAAACCCAACTGCTGATTTAATCGCTCGAAGCTGCCTAGAGCTGTTAAGGTGGCGGAAGTTAATATAACGCCTGCAGATTTAGACCATATAAGATTATCTAAAAAACTTGAAACATCAATCTTTGCAGTGTTGAGATGATAATTAGTTTTTTTATTAGCTAGTTTTGATTTTTCTATCCAATTACTGTCTGGTGGTTGTTCTGCATTATAACCCTGCGAAAATGTATTTAGAAGAGACAAAACAGAGGATAAATTTTGATTATTCTGACCTATTATATTATTTAAATTATCAGTTGTAGATTGTTCAATATTATTGCTCTTAGAATAATCCTCCCAATATTCTTTTTGCTCAGAAAAATTATTAAATGCTAAGTTAAAAATGTTCAACAAGTTTTTAGTTAGATTAATTACCTCGCTTGAAACTCCAGCTATTGAAAATAAATGCACCTCATCTAAATATTCCAAATTAGAGATGACTTCAATTAAGTCATCAATCGCTTCATCTATTTTTACAATAAAGCTTTCAGAGCTCTTTTGTTTTGTTATTTTTGCAATTTGATCAATCGAGCTATGGCATTGACGTATTGAAGTTTTCATGAACTCAGTACTACTACTTATTGAAAAATGAGATAGTGCTTTTTGAGAAAGGTGGTGAGCTTCATCAAAAACAAAAATACAATCCTCAACATCTGGAAGGATGTTGTTCCCATTAATAATGTCAGCTAATACAAGATCATGATTAGCAATAATAACTTCTGATTGTGATGCTTTTTTCCTGGCCTTGAAAAAGGCGCAGTCATCATAAAATTCACAACTTTTAGCATTACAGGTGAATCGGTTGCATGCAACTTTTTGCCAAAGTGATTTATCTGGTGGACTCTCAAGGTCATCAATTTCGCCACTCCACCTTGTTGCTGAATAATCATCACTCATCATGTTAAGTGTGTCAAGGTCATTTTGACTTGGCTTTTCATCCCAAAGAAGTGCCTCCTCAAAAAGTGCCGGAGAGGAAGAGTTTGACTCAGTCAGATTAATTAAGTTTCGAATACAAACATAACGAGACCTTCCTTTAGCTAAAGCATACTCAAAATCAACCGATGAGTATTTTTTTGCTTCAACTATATCTTTATTAAGTATTTGTTCTTGCAGGGCTACATTGGCAGAGGCTATGACAAGTTTTTTGTTTTTGGCTTTTGCAATGGGCAAGCAACTTACTAAATATGCCATTGTTTTGCCTGTCCCCGTAGGCGCTTCTACACAAAGAATTGGGTTTGATTCATGGAATTCACCCGTTAATGTTTTAGCTATCTCAGCAATCATTTTGTTTTGTGATGAACGATTGGTGAAATTAGGAAGTTGAGTCTTCGTAGCTTCAAACGAAGAGCGTATCTGCTTTTTTATTGTTGGGCTGAGCATTAAATATATTTAAGATTGTCTTTCTAGGGACAATTCACATAAAAGCTTTAAAGCGGATCGGTAATTTGATTCTGGAATAACTTTTAATGAATTTAGAGCCTTTATAGATTCATCTTTTGCAACATTTCGGCTAAACTCAAATGCTTTGATATTGATAAGGATATCAACAATATTATCAATATTTGATGCGTCAGCTTCAGTTATAGCATTAGTAAGAATTTTATTTTCTTTACCAGTTGTTTGCTCAAGAGCGTAAATCATAGGTAGGGTAACTTTTCCTTCAGATAGGTCATCACCAATTTCTTTGCCAATGATTGATGAATCAGACTCATAGTCTAGAGTGTCATCAATGATCTGAAAGGCATTACCTAGGTGCATACCAAAACTACCAAGTGCGGTAATTAGTTCTTTAGAAGATTCAGATAAAATTCCTGCTATTTGGCATGCTGCTTTAAAAAGACAGGCAGTTTTTTGTTCAATTACTTCGAAATACTCAGACCGAGAGACTTTAGCATTTCTAATGTTTAGAAGCTGCAACACTTCTCCCTCAGATATTTGGTTTGTTGCCTTTGATAGTACCCTCATGATTTCCATAGAGTTTGGTTCAACCATAATTTCAAATGCTCTGGAATATAGAAAGTCACCTACAAGAACGCTTGGAGCATTTCCCCATAATTCATTAGCTGTATTCTGTCCACGACGAGTTGTTGACTCATCAACCACATCATCATGAAGCAAAGTTGCAGTGTGGATAAGTTCTATTACTACAGCCATTGCGTGATGATCTTTCCCACTATAGCTTGTAGCTCTTGCGCACAATAATAAAAGAAGTGGTCTAATACGCTTTCCACCAGAACTAATAATGTAGTGACTCATTTGATTAATAAGCTCGACATTTGAATTTAAGCGGTTGATGAGAATGTCATCCGTCATCTCAAGATCACTCTTCATAAGAGCTTGAATTTCACTAAAATTTTGCATAAGGATTTATTTTAACTGACTTGCAAGTAGATAAACTTCTTTAGATCTAGGACGCGATGCCTTTGGCTTTATTATTGAAACTTTTTTAAAAGTTTGGCGTGCATTTTTAACATAAGCATCAAAACCATCACCTTGGAAAACCTTTACAATAAAGTGTCCATTTATTGTCAAGGTTTTAATTGCCATATCCATAGCTAATTCAGCTAGGTACATTGATTTTGGAAGGTCGACGGATAGTTGGCCACTCATATTAGGAGCCATATCAGAAAGAACAATATCAATTGAATTTTCATCAGTTAATTTTAATAATTCATCATAAACTGATTGTTCAGTAAAGTCTCCCTGTACAAAATCAACCCCATCTATTTTTTCAATTAATAAAATATCACTAGCTATTACTTGGCCAGAGTCTCCTACTATTTTTGCAGCAACTTGAGACCATCCGCCTGGAGCTGCACCAAGATCAAGAACTTTGTTGCCTTTTTTGATAATTTTATTTTTATCAATGATTTCAAGTAACTTATAGACAGCTCTACATCTATAACCCTCTTTTTGAGCTTTTTTTACGTATTCATCATTTAAGTGCTCATGCATCCAACGACGTGAGCTTCCTTTTTTGGCCACAACTAAAAAAATTATTAATAAAGTATTGCAGTTATTTTATAAGAGTAAATCTTCTAGCAAGCTTAAATTGATTTTGAATTAGATTGTGCTTTACATAGTTTTTACGGGATAATGTGCCATCAATTTTTAATGACTACGGCATTTAATGACTAACAACCTCAGAAACATCGCAATCATTGCTCACGTAGACCATGGAAAGACAACGCTTGTAGATAAACTACTTTCCCAGTCTCAGACCTTTGACGATCGATTCCAAGCAACGGAACGTATGATGGATTCCAATGACCTAGAAAAGGAACGAGGAATAACAATTAGTTCAAAGAACACTGCAATAAAGTGGCGGGATTATAGAATTAATATTGTTGACACACCTGGCCATGCTGATTTTGGTGGTGAAGTTGAAAGAGTGCTTTCAATGGTGGATAGTGTTTTACTTTTAGTTGATGCCGTTGATGGGCCAATGCCTCAGACACGATTTGTTACAAAAAAAGCATTTGAGCAAGGTCTTAATCCTATAGTAGTAATTAATAAGATTGACAGACCTAGTGCACGTCCAGACTGGGTAATTGATCAAGTCTTTGACTTGTTTGATCAGCTCGGAGCTACTGAAGATCAATTAGATTTCCCTGTTATATATGCCTCAGCCCTGGGCGGCTACGCTTCTGAAGATGATGATGTTAGAGATGGTGATATGACACCAATGTTTGAAGTAATTGTTAATAAAGTTCCGGCACCCAATGTTGATCTTGATGGCCCGTTCCAAATGCAAATTACTTCTTTGGATTACTCTTCATTTGTAGGCGCTATAGGTATTGGACGAATTAAAAGAGGTATCGCCAAAAAAAATATACAGAATGTTTTAGTCTCTCCTGATGGCTCAAAGCGTAACATCAAAATTGTTCAGCTATTAGGCTTTAATGGCCTTGAAAGGCATGAAGTAAGTTCTGCAAATGCAGGAGATATCGTAGGTATAGTTGGCATCGAAAACATATCAATTTCAGATACAATTTGCGACTCAACTAAAGTTGAGGCTTTACCTCCTTTAAGTGTTGATGAGCCAACTGTTAGTATGGCTTTTAGAGTTAATGATTCGCCATTTGCAGGCCTTGATGGTAAATACATAACATCCAGAAATATACGAGAGCGACTGGACAAAGAACTTATTTACAATGTAGCTTTAAGGGTTGAGAATACACAAGACTCTTCAGAGTTCTTGGTATCTGGAAGAGGTGAGTTACACCTTTCAATTCTAATAGAAACAATGCGAAGAGAAGGCTTTGAATTATCTGTTGGAAGACCGCAAGTTATTCTAAAAGAAATTGAAGGTGTTATATGTGAGCCTTTTGAAGATTTAACGGTTGATGTTGAATCTGTTCACCAGGGCTCTGTGATGGAGAAATTAGGAGAGAGAAAGGCAGAACTTACCAATATGACACCAGATGGAAAAGGTCGAGTGAAGCTCGATTTTATGATTCCAGCTAGAGGCTTAATAGGTTTTCGAACTGAATTTTTAACGGCAACCACTGGAACTGGACTTATGTATTCAACATTTGACTCTTATAGGCCTCAAAAAGAGGGCAAGATTGGACAAAGAACTAATGGTTCTCTAATTTCTATGAATCAAGGAAAATCAGTTGCTTATGCAATATTTAATTTGCAAAAAAGTGGCAAATTCTTTGTTGGGCATGGAGAGGATATATATGAAGGAATGGTTGTGGGAATTAATACGAGAGATAAAGATCTTGTAATTAATGTAATGAAAGGTAAGCAGCTGACCAATGTAAGAGCTTCAGGTACTGATGAAGCAGTAGCCTTAACACCTAAAATTACTCTAGATTTAGAGCAAGCCTTAGAATTTATTGATGATGACGAACTGGTAGAGGTTACCCCAAACAATATTAGAATTCGTAAAAGATTACTCACAGAGAACCAAAGAAAACGTTCAAGGAATTCATAGAATCTTCATTGTTTCTTTAATTTTTGCCTATATAATCAGCCCTTTCGCATTAAAAAATAGTTTTTATGGATTCTATTTTAGATTTTTTAGTTAGGCAAAAAAAGTTTGCGCTGGTTTTTTCTCTTGCTTTTATCGCAATTGGTGTTTTATCGGTTGTTGGGATGCAGCGAGATCAGTTCCCAGCAGTTGACTTTGAAATTTTGGCTGTAACAACTGCATATCCCGGTGCTTCCCCTGAAGATGTTGAGAAGAGTGTAACCAACGTAATTGAAAATGAGTTATTAAGTGTTGGCGGGATAAAAGAAATTACTTCTACTTCACGTGAGGGAATTTCAAGCATCATTGTCACACTTCAGGCTGATTTAAAGGATGTTACAACGGTCAAAAATGATGTTCGAAATGCCGTTAATCGTGTTAAAAGTTACCCAGAAGAAGTTACCGACTTACCTCAAGTGGTTGACTTTAACGTAACTGAATTTCCCATAATTACTATTAATATTGATGGTGCAAATAGTGATTATGCTCTCGCCAGACAAATTACAGATGATCTTGAGACAGCTCTTTTAAAGATTAAAGGTGTCGCCTCTATAGATAAAAACGGTTATTTAGAGAGTGAAATTCAGATTAAAGTTGATCCAGTTAAGCTTGATAAGTACAACATGTCAATTAACGAGGTAATATCAGCAATTTCTTCTCGCAACTCTCGTTTTACAGTTGGAGGAAATAATCAAGAAAACTTAGAGAAAAATATCGTCATTCTTTCTGAATTTGAAAGTATTGATGATATTAGAAATGTTGTAATTAAGTCTAGCTTTGATGGTCCAATAATAAGGCTTAGGGACATCTCTGAAGTATTTAGGGGTGAAGAAGAGGAGACCTCAATCACTCGAATTAATGGAACTAAAGGTTTTATCCTTCAAATCAAAAAAAATAATCAGGCAGATATTATTAGAACGGTTAAAAGGGTTAGAAAGCGTGTTTCTGAATTGCAAGAGAATTATCCTGATGATATAAATATTTTTTATACTGATGACTCTTCAGAAGCAGTTGAAAATAGACTCGATATCATTATCAAGAATGGCTATATTGGGCTTGCTTTAGTTTTAATTGTTTTGGGCGTTTTTCTCTCTATAAAGACTGCTTTTTGGGTTGCTGTCAGTATACCTGTTACTCTTCTAGGAACTGTTTTTGGCCTTGGTCTAACCGGGAATACCATTAATCTAATTTCACTTTCTGGGTTTATTCTTGTGTTGGGTATTGTTGTCGATGATAGTATCGTTATTGCTGAAAGTATTCACTACTATAAATCCAAGGAAGGCAACCTATATAAGAATGTTGTAATGGGGTTAAAACGAGTCATTATGCCTGTTGTAACGACAATAATATCAACCATGCTTGTTATGTCTTCGTTTTTTCTCATGTCAGGCATTTTGGGTAAGTTTATCTACGTTTTACCAGTCGTTGTTATTTTTGCTCTTGGTATATCTTTTTTAGAAATTACTTTCGCTCTGCCAGCACACTTGGCAACAAAAAAAGTTGATAAACAAAGGACTTGGTTTATACCTGTAGAGAATTTTTACAATAGGTTTATGCACTATGCCTTGAGGTGGAGATATTTAATTGTTCCTCTATTTATCGCTCTGCTTGTGTATTCATCATTTTTTGCATTTAAAAATATTCCTTTTAATTTGTTTCCATCTAGAGGGGCAACAGTAATGTTTGCAAATGTTGAGGCGCCTAATGGTAGTTCAGCTGCCTATACTGAAAATATAGTTATTGAGGTTGAAAATATAATTACTAATGAAATTGGCGAAGATCTCGATTCACTAACAAGTAATATTGGTAGTTACTTCACAAATGTTGCAAACATTGAAATTGCATTAACTCCAACAAGTGACAGAGAGAGAACTGCTGAAGATATGGAAGAAAAACTTAAAGCTTTAGTGGAAAAAGTTGAGGGTGCTGAAAAAATTAATATTTCTTTATTAAGACCCGGACCGCCACAAGGTGAAGACATTGAAATTACCCTTGTAGCTGAAAATGATACTCAGCGAAATTTGGCAGCAAATAAGCTTGAAAAGATACTGAAATCAATTGATGGTGTTGATAACATCAATCGTAATGATGAGATTGGTAAGCCTCGAATCGAGACGGTGCTTGATTTTGATGAGATGGCTCGTTTAGGAGTTGATTACCAGTCAGTATACCGCCATCTTAGAACGGCTTTTTCTGGATCTTATGTAACAGATGTTACTATTGCTGGTCAGGATGAAGATGTTAGAATTTATATAGGAAGCAATGACTATACTGAGAACTTTATTAAGAACACCACCGTTAAAAATCTTCAAGGTAATTCAATAAGCGCTCCTTATTTCAATAGTAAACGAGCTAATTATTATGTTAAAAATTTTGCTGGAGGGTTTAGTAAATTGAATGATAGAAGTAATACAGTTGTAGTTTATCCAAATGGTATAGCAAAAAAATCCAAGAATTTTTTATTCTTTAAACTCTCTCCAAAAGTAACTAAAGGTTCAACAATAAGAGTTTCAAGTAAAATTAAAAAGGGTAAGCGCAAGAATAAAGGAAAAATTGATTGGAATCAACAGATTGAAAACGCAATGCTAAAACTATCTGCAGTATTAACATTGTGGGTTCTTGTTGACAGAGTACAAACTCAATAATTAATTTAATGTCTGAAGATAAAGAAATAGAACTGAAAGATATTTTTAGTACAATTAATGAATTAAAGAAAGAATTACAATCTCATTTTTTTAAAATTTTTCTTTTTGTTACTTCAATTACTATTTTATCTCTTGTGTTTAGTTTGTCTCAAGATTCAAGGTACAAAGCCGAACTTAGTTTTGTTGTAGAAGATACTCAAAAATCTACGCCACTCTCATCTATGTCTGGTTTAGCTAGTCAATTTGGGTTTGACATGTTTTCTTCTTCCAACTCTACTTTTAGTCAAGCAAATATTATGGATCTCTTAAAGTCAAGAGGTGTTATTTCAAAAACGTTACTTCAAAAAAGTAATTATACTGATAAGTCAGAATTTTTTATTGATAGTTATCTTAAGATGAATAGTATAGATGCTGATTGGAATGAGCTTCCAGATTTAAAAGATTTGAATTTCAATGATAAATCAACTATTACTCATGATAGTATTATAACTTTAGTATGGCAAAAAATAATAGAGGAGGATATTTCTGTCGAAATTAAAAATGATGAAACAGATATAATATATTTATCTTTTAGATGTAGAGATGAAAAGTTTGCCAAATTTTTCTCGCAGAGTTTGATATCTGAAATGAGTCGAATGTATATATCGTACCAAACAAAACAATCAACAAATACTATAAGTTTTCTTCAAAATAGAGCTGATTCAGTTTTTGTAGAATTAGAAAAAGCAGAGCAGGAGTTTGCAAGAGTAAAAGATATAAATCAACGCATTATTAAAGCTTCTGGAAGATTAAAGGAATTACAATTAATGCGAAATGTGGAGGTGTTAAATACGATGTATTTAGAGCTAGTGAAAAACATAGAAGTTTCTAAGCTTACACTCTTAAATCAGACTCCTATTATTCAGGTGATTGATAAGCCTATTCTTCCTCTAGAGGATACTAAAATGTCTACTTTGCTAGTATTATTAATAACAATTTTTATATCAACAACTTGTTCAGTTATATATTTTGTTTTGAGAAAGTTAGTAAATGATAGTTTGGCTTAAAGTACTTGGATTACTTTTTCTAATGCAACTGATCTTGACCCTTTAATCAATATAGTACTGTCTTTTATTGGTTTTAATTTAAGGTAATCAATAAGATTGTATACATCTATAAAACAATCAGTTTTATTAATTTTTGAAAATAAACATTGTAAATAATAATCTTCTAATAAACTATTCACGAATCGATGGAAAATAAAAATTGGGGAGAATAAATTACCCAAAAGAT
>ENA-ORDA01000774-ORDA01000774.1-marine-metagenome-genome-assembly--contig:-NODE-774-length-30006-cov-8.682081_pt1 | contig 30006 bp, 49 predicted proteins | sample MGYA00237778_ERZ508506 | MGnify/ENA primary metagenome ERZ508506 (study PRJEB26177, sample SAMN06267891) | marine metagenome | isolation source: Monterey Bay, California, USA | place: Pacific... | reverse complement strand
ACACTTTTGTCCTGTGCAATTCTGTTGATCTTTATATTCATGTTCTAAAACATTGTTAAAAGTTCTATCAAAATGTTTTGGTGGTTTAGATAGGATTGTTGATATCTTTTGATTTGAGTAAACAAGAATAAAGTTTTTAGGCTTTTCCCTAGTCTTGAAATACTTTACAATCAAATCATTTCTCTTTGTCCATAGTGCAAAGTTACAATGCGGGTTTTTCTTGGCAATCCTTACTAAGTTTTCTAAATGGGTAAGGTTTATTAGTTCTCCATGCGCATTAAATCTAAAGAATGCATCTAATATTGTAGGCAACAAATCCATATCAAAAACTCTATTGGCTAGGGCTTCTGAATTTCTTTGCAATGCTGGTTGCATATTCTTGCGGTAGCTTTTTAACATTGTATGTGAATAACAAACGGTACAAATGTTATCTTTTCTAGTAGATGCATTCTGTTTAATGCAATATTCGTTTGTTATGGTATTGGTTGAGATGGCTTTAAAACCATCTAGTTTACCAGTCATTTTTGATATATGAACTAATGGAAAGTTTGACATATCTTATTCCTTTATAATTAATTTCTATTCATATATAAAATTCATAGTTTAATTTAATTGTCAAGCATTAATTTAATTAATTTATAAACAATATTAAAACAGTTAATATAATTAAATAGTTTTATTAGTTAGTGAACATAGTTAATTAAATTAAATCAATGGGTTAGTAGATGTGGCTAATGTTGTAAGTGTATCACCGCATCTAAGAGTGTGTCATATATGTTACACAGTGTGACATAATTACCACAGCCAGATAGATTGCATATATTATTTTTACAACAGTGTGACATTTATACCACAGGAGGGGGGTTAGGGGGTATGCCTCTTGTATGTACAATACACAAAAATATTTACTAACAGAAATCTTGGACACGATCTAAAACCCCCTAGTAATAGTATAGAAGAACTTTGGCTCAAAACGGACCTGTATACCCCTTAGTAATCCTACTGGTCTTAGTAATGAGTACAGAGGGGGTAAACAAGTTAATTTAAATAAATAATAAATTAGTACTTGACAACTAATACAAACACCTGTATAATATTCTTAACAAGTAAGCCTGAGAGTATATAAACATAAATACTATTGTTAGTAGTAACAGGTACATCTTATCCCTTCTCTCTTTTATTTACCTAAAACAATAGGAATAGTTAATTACAATGGCTAAGAAACCTAGTAAGACATGGTTCTATGAGACTACACTACCAGATACAAGAAATGAGTTAACTCTTTATTCTTTAAAGAAGAAAGACCACAAAGTATCTGGTACTACCTACAGGTCCCTTCATAAGATCTATATTGATATGGAAGACCCAACAGAGTACGAATTTGCAATGTCTGTGTTTGGTGACTTCTCTGTTTGGGAAAACTTGTGTAACCTGATATGGTTTAAGAAGCATCATGTACAGATGAAGAAAGAGTTAGTACTGAAGTTAAAGGCTAGAACAGTTAAGAACATGATCAATGATCTTAATGAGGGTAAAGCTAGTTACAATGCTCAGAAGTACTTAGCTGATGCTGGTTACTTAGAAGGTAACGATAAGAAACGAGGTAGACCATCTAGAGAAGAATTAGATGGGGCCTTGAAGGATGCTGCTCGTAATGAAGCAGAAACTAAAGATGATGCAGCAAGGATCGGGTTAGTGAACTAATATGGCTAAGACTCCACCAATTACAAATGTTACCTCAGGGTTTAGTTCTACTACAGCCCTAAATAATAATTTTGAAGCTTTAAAAGATGGGTTTGATAATACTCTATCTCTTGATGGTAGTACGCCTAATGCCATGCAAGCAGAACTAGATTTATCTAATAACAGTATAATAAATGCTGGTAGTGTAGAAACAGATAAGTTATTACTTAATGGTACATTAGTTACGCCTAGTGGAGTAGATCCTGTTTTCTCAGGAACTGTATCTACGTTTGGTGCATCTTTGATTGATGATGCGGATGCAGCTACAGCTAGAACAACTTTAGGTATACCTACACTAGCTACTGTTGCAACTACTGGAAGTTACACAGATTTATCTAATCAACCATCTTTAAACTTTGCTAGTACAGCACAAGGAGCTTTAGCTGATACAGCACTACAGGCAGGAGATAGCTTAGATGCTGGAGATCTTGTTAATGCACTACCAGCAATAGATGGTTCTGCTTTAACAGGTATTAGCAGTAGTACAGCTACTGGTGAAGTTGGAACTTATGCTTTTTTAAGAACAAATATTAATGTTAGTATAACCCCTGCATCTTCTTATGCTGGGTCTGTACTAAGATATGCAGGAGCTAGCACTGGTCAATCAAACACAGCAACAACAGTTTTGACAGGAACTAACCCCACAACACCGGCACTTAGTGGAACTTGGAGAGCAATGAGTGGACATACAAGACATAGTTCTTCTTATTATTCTCTTGGTTTATTTGTAAGGATTTCTTAAATGAGTATAACAATAACAGAAGTACGTAATGCACACTCATTAAACGTAGAGAATACAGTATTCAATGTAGAGATTAATCATCCAGAGTTCGGGTGGATATCTTACGGATTAATGCCTGATGATACAGATATGACTGTAGACAACAGCGTATTGCTTGAACTTATTGGCTCAGACTATGCGGCGTATGTAGCACCTACTCAAGCAGAGCTAGATGCAGAACTAGCGGCAAACCTAAGAGGTCAGCGTGACCAAAGGTTAGCAGAAGAAGTAGACCCTATAGTAACTAATCCTTTGCGCTGGGCTGAACTAACAGAATCTAAGCAAGCAGAGTGGACACAGTACCGAACTGATTTGCTTAACCTACCAGCACAAGCTGGGTTTCCTAACACAGTTACTTGGCCTACTAAGCCTACATAAAGGATAATTGAATGAACAAAAGAACTATATCTTCTGCGCATGACAGGCTTGACGAGTTAGAAAAGCAAGTGGTTGCAATTAAAACAGAAGTTAAGATACAATTCAAAGATCTATTTGGTCGAGTTAAACGTATGGAAAGCATTATGATTGCAGCAACAGGAGCAATATTAACCCTACTCGTTGCGGTACTAATGAAAATGTAACATGATACGAACAATATTAATTGGTTTGTTTATTTTAATTGGCAGCCACGTTGCTGCTGATGACACAATTCGTACTGATACTAACAGTACAATTAATTCTAATGGGTCGATGGATACTACCATCAATAGCCCACCACCTTCTGCAATTTCCCCACAGATTAGTTCAAGTAACAGTGACTTATGTACTGTTGGTGTAGCTGGTGCTGTGCAAACACAGATACTTGGTATCTCTGCTGGTCGTACTGTCAGGGATATGAACTGTGAAAAATTAAAGAACGCCAAAACCATGTATGATATGGGGATGAAAGTCGCAGCGGTATCCGTAATGTGTCAGGACGAAAGAGTGTTTGATGCCATGATGAATGCTGGGACTCCCTGCCCCAAGGATGGGTTGGTGGGAGATAAAGCTAGGCTAGCATGGGATATGGAAGCAGTTAAGGAAGAGATTGAGCGCGATCAAAACAATGTAATGAAGAGGATGTTCCATGAGAACAGTGAGACAAAGATTGGGTTGGGTGTTATTATTAGCACTCTATCCCTATTGCTTGCACTCTGAGCCATATTACTATGGTGCTACAGGTAACGCTGCATCAACTTCTTTAGGTTGGGGCATGGGTAGTGTGCTGCCTGATGCTGCTGGTATAGATATAAACGGATTATTCTATCGCTATACTACAGTAAAGAATCCAGAAGATGACATGAAGGTACACGTTGGGAACCTTAATGCTAATGGTGATGGCTATATCTTCAGAGAGACTGATGATTGGTCAGGTGTTCCAAGCAATACAATCGTTAAGTCTTTTTCTCTTGGCAATATACCAGCTGCTAATTGGGGTGCTGGCTCTATTGATGTTGAAGGTAAGGGCAGCGTTAAGGATGCAGTTGTTATATATAACTACAGAGTAGATAGATGTTATGACCCACAGTCTGATCCATCATGTGCTGGGTATGTAAAGCCAATGCCTGTTATACCAGTAGTGGATGTGTATAATGCACTAGAAGATAACGCTGTAGTTGAGACACTAGAAGCTGATGAGTTTCAGTATGATGAGGATGGTAATCTAATTCTTAGTGAAGAAGAGGAAGAAGAAGAAACTAGAATTGAGATGGGGCTAACTGCATCTGCCAATGCGCTGACCCTATTCAAGACACAGGGACAAGATGATATTATACTAGCTATTAACCAACAAACAAACATAGCTATGTACTACAATGCATCTATTAATGGTGGTGTTTATGCTGACGCTGCTGGTCTTGCTGATTCAGAGATACCTGACAACAAGAAAGCCTTGCGTAATAACTTAGCACAACAAATACTGCACGAACAAATGGTTGATATGCAGTACAACAAATGAGGTTTAACATGAAATATTCTTTAGCAATACTTTCACTCTGTGCATTACCAGCATACGCTGACGTAGATATAACAGGTAACGTGGAAGCTAAGTGTGTAATACAAACAACTAAGAGTGGTGTGTATGGCAATCCAATAGCCAGCAAGTTAAGCACTACCCCTGCTGATGGTGGTGTACTCCCTGTCATTAGGTTTGATGTAGCACTTGCCAACTACTACACCGCAAACATTACACACCCAACAGCTTTTAGTTCTTCTCCAGCACTAACTGATACAGTGGCATGGACAGGCAGCACTAGCGTAACGCAAACAAGTGACGCTGGTATGTCAGGTTATGATGCAGCCAAAGTTGTATACGATAATACTACTGTGTTTGATCTAACTGTTGCTGGGTCTACATGGTTCTCTACATCTAGTACCGCTACCTATGCTGCATCTAAACCATTCTCGGGTGGGGTTTATACAGCAGTCGTACAGGCTAGTTGCGTTGCAAAATAAGCTGATAATATTTTTTTTGCTATGGGCATTTTCATCCCATGCACATGAGATGACACCAGCTTATCCTGTTGTTAAACCATCTCACGTTACTGGTGTGGTCAAGGTAGACTTGTCCTTGTTTAACTCAAGGGAAGAGATCAAGTATTATCAGATAGATATATTTGATTTGAACTGGAAGAACATTCCTTTCTCTGCAACGTACAGAATAATTAAGGTAGGATACCAATCGCGTAAGAACTTTACTGTGTATTTACGCAAGTCAGATATGGATGAAGCTGTGTATGTATGCACAACATCTAAGGTTAAGAGGCAACTCGAATCAAAAACCCTAGTGTCTTCTAGGATTTGTTCTCGACTAGATGGTATGCCAGCATGAGGTTAGCTGCACTCTTATGTATTGTGTCTAGCTCTGCTCTTGCTGAGAGTAGTTCGTTAGCATTAACATTGCCTAGCCCACCTATGAACTACCAATCAGATAGTTTCTCTGCAAATAATTTACGCTGCAGCAATGCGGTAGGTGGCGGTATCAATCTTGAGTATGGTGTTACAGGTGTACTATCTAACCTAGACACAGCACAACGTGGTAAAGATATAGGTGTGTATGCTCGTATTGTTATACCCTTGGATCGTCCTAAGTCTCGCATTAACTGTGATGATCTATATCAAGTAGAGCTAACACAGCGTAGGCTAGAGATACAAAAGCTACGCGATGAACTAGAAGCCTTAAAGAATTTACAAACAGATAGCAGCATGGACTTTGAAAACTAATGGTAGATCTCACAGAATTTGATGGACTTGCTGATAAAAAGATTAGTGCTGGTGGCTTTAAGCTATCGGCTGCATCCGTCTTTGCAATCATTACCTTTGTATCTACTGTGGTTGCTGGCCTGTATGGTGGGTTCGTTATGTACCAGAAGATAGAAGAGGTAGCTGGCTTAGACCTAGGAGAATACCAGCAGCAAATGGATTTGATGGATGCGCAAGTACAACAGACAGTTGACTACACTCGTGATATTAAGAATGGATTGCGTGATGATCTTCTTAGGGTTGAGCAGCAATCAGATCGTGTCGAGTCATTGGTGCGCAAGACAGAAGAGAAGGTACGCACTATGATAGATGCAGCAGATCTTAGATTTGAATCGCAACGTGAACGCTTGCGATCAAACCAAGATGCTGAGATGAAAGACCTTGAAGATAAATTGATGGGTAAATTACAGAAGGCATTGGACAATCCTTTGTCTGATTAGGAGAGTAACATGGATGAGTTTAAAAAATTTGATGTCAATGGTGATGGACATATTGATAAAGCAGAATGGGATGCACTTGAGTACGAGGATCGTAAGCGTAGGCTAGAGGACGAGGATGCTCAACGGGATGCACAACGTAAGATGACATGGTTCGCCCTGTCAGGGATGCTCCTATACCCCTTGGCGGTGGTGCTAGCAGATCTATTGACTTTGGTTGAGGCTGCTAAGATACTTGGTAGCATGGCGAGCGTGTATTTTGTATCGGTTGCTGGTATAGTTGCTGCGTTCTTTGGTGCGTCAGCGTTCTCGAAAGGAAAGTAATATGCTTGGACTTGGATTGATAGGTAAGGTTGCTGATCTTGCTGGTGCTGTGATAGATTCGAAGGCTGTTGTTAAGAAGGCTGAAGCTGAAACCAAGATGAAGCTTGCAACTGGTGAGATCTCTTGGGAGCAAGCAGCAATCAAGGCCAGCGAGAATAGCTGGAAGGATGAGGCTTGGACTGTATGCTTTATTGCAATCGTTGCGTGTTCATTTGTTCCACCGCTGCAGCCCTATATGAAGGAGGGCTTTGCTAATCTCGAAGCTGCGCCGCAGTGGTTTCAATGGTCGTTGTATGCCAGCATAGCAGCCAGCTTTGGTATCCGTACTATGAAAGGATTTAAAAAATGAGTGAGGCAATGAAGATATTGCAAGATCGTATCGGTGCATCAGCCGATGGGAACTTTGGGCCCAACACAGCGAGAGCAATCGTTGATTACTTTGGCTTGTCTCGTAAGCGTGGCGCACATTTGTTAGGTCAAGCAGCACATGAGTCAGGAATGTTTCGCTTAACCAGAGAGAACCTTAACTATTCTGCTGAGTCTATGATGCGTGTGTGGCCTAAGAGATTTCCAACTATGGAATCGGCTGCACCTTATGCGCGTAACCCAGAGGCATTAGCTAACAAGGTATACTCTAATCGCATGGGCAATGGTGAGAATGAAGGGGCGCTCTGGGTCGGGCGCGGCTTCATCCAGTTAACAGGCAAGGCAAACTATAGATCTTTTGCTAGTGACATGGGGCTGCCTGATGTAATGACTGACCCTGATCTTGTTGCAACTGAGTACGCATTTGAATCTGCCATGTGGTTCTTTGAATCCAATGGCTTGTTCGAGATGGCTGACGATGGTGTGAATGATTCAGTTATCACTAGCATAACCAAGCGTGTGAATGGTGGAACACATGGGCTTGATGATCGCATGGAGCAGACAAAGAAAATACATTCTTGGATTGCACATGTAGGTGTGTAGGTATATAGATTTCTAGCGGAGCTTAATGCTCCGCACGAAGCATGTCTGCTATACGTGGATGGCTAGAAAATTTAGAAGTAAATCCTGGTAAGGGTGGTCTATTATTTTTTGCAGCTTGTGTTAGTTCAAACTCATGCAGCACAAACCCATAAGTTATTTCTTTGCGTTCGGCTGCAGTCCTTGCAGTCTTTAGTATCTCTTTGTACTGGTCGTATCTGTTGCGCTGTACTGTAGATTTATAGATCAGATCTTTCTCTTCATACTCTTTGTCTGTTAAGTTTTTAAATGCACGCTCAACGCCTGTCGTGTATCCTGTTGTAAATCTTACATCATACCTTTCGATTGCTACCCTGATTGCGTGGCGTGGTATGCCATAGATCCTGTTGGCTTGTGCTTTAGTCATTCCATTATTTGCATAGAATCTTATTCGTTCTATTAGCTCTGGTGTAATTGGTGTAGTCATAAGTCCTCCGTGTGTGAGCGAGCCGAAGCTCGCCCTCTGTTTTAGAATGGGATTGAATCATCATCAACGTCGAGATGTGCAGTGCTAACTTGCTGCGCTTGCTGCTGACCGCCATGCTTCTGACTGATCTGCATAGAAAGATAGTTGTTATCATCTTTCTGTTTCTTCCAGCCTGCTATCTGCATCTGTGTTTGTGCAGCGTAGTCTTCCATTGGCCCAGAATAATCTGGTGCGTTGTCGTTGCCACGCTTGTCGTTCTCAAACAACACGCCTACCTTCTGGTAAACCTCAATGATCTTCATGCCACTCTTGGTTGTGTCTGCTACCAGTACGACCTTACGATCATTACCCTCTAGGTTTATCTTGCCCTGCAATATCATCTTCATGCTATCGAAAGGTTTGAATGCTGCGCCTGTATTCGTGTTATCATATGCCATGCTTCTGGCTCCTTTAGTTGTTACCAGCTACCGCTAGTAGGTTTCTTGCCGCTATCTGCAGCGTACTTGTTGCCATCCATCTCGCCAAGGAACACGTCAGCGTTACATCCGAGATGTGATAGGGCTTTGGTTAGGCCATCAGTGACAGCCATCTTAGGTGCATCCTCGGCTAGTCTGCCTTTGGTTGCATCGAAGAACTTACGACACCCTGTGAAGGGGCCGAACATATTCATCTGCTCGCCATGCCAAACAGATATGTGTGCTAGTATACTGGCATCGCCATTACTTAGCTGCACTATTTCTGTATGTGACTGCCAGCCCCAGCCCACACCAACAGGGCCGAACTGCTCTGTCATCATGCGCACTTGGTATTGTGGATCAATAGCTGTAAAGCTACGCGACCCGAAGCTAACCTTCTTCAGATACTTGGGGTCTGACTTGGATAGCTTGTTCCATATATTTAGATTGTCCATTACTTGCTCCTCTTACTGATGCGTAATGCGCCACGTTTATCGCGGCGTATGGTTAATAAATCTGTGTAAACCTCACGTTCATTGTCGGCAACTATTGCTTTGAGATCTTTCTTAGCTGACTCGAATGACTTAGCTGCGGGTTCAAACTCTATGTATTCTTGTGCTAAATATGTGAAGTGATTGTCTGAACTAGCGTCACGTTTAATCATATCATCTATAGGTATCTGATTAATAGGTGATGCGATTGGTTGGTCGTGACCAATGGGTTCGTCGCCACTCTCGACGTGCGCCCAGAAATCAGTGCAAGCATCTAGCACTACACTTATATATGAGTCATGTCTTTTAATGTATGAGCATTCCCATCTGTTATTACCAAAGAGTACAGACATATATACTCCGTCTGAATCAGATAACCACAGATACAATTGAACTTGAGCCATGTAATAATCACAAACTTTATCAAGTGTATTGTGTGCAAATGTATGCTTAGCCTCAATGAGTCCTTCAACTTGCAAATGATCTGTCCAAATGAGGCCATCTATTGTACCAGCATACGGCACACCATTATGTTCGCGTGTATATTTACGCTGCTCATTAATTATTTTTTTATTATACTCATGTTCAAACCATCTAAGGTTCATACTTTCTGTAGTAATACCCATCTGTACTGCTACCTTGCGAGACAAATCTTCTGGCTCAACAAGGCCACGTTTGATTTGCCATAGCTCATACCAGTTGCCGTTCATTATTTTGACAGCGTCACTGCCGCCAATAAATCCTTTACGTTCCATTTTTATTCTCCTCTTATATGTACTTGTCTACTGCATTGTTGCAGTAGGATCAAGATATTTATTGAAGTCTGAGTCAACGAGATCTGTGTCAAGCAGCAGTCGTTGTCGATAGATAGAGTCAGGGTTGAGAATCCAATCTGGTATTGCGCCGCCAGATTTGATTCGCTTGACCATGAGTATAGCTGCATCGAGATTGCTCTGTGATGTCACCTTCAAGCTCTCGGTATTGCGAGAGTATTCTTCTACAGCTGTCTTCGTTGACATAACAAACGTCTTGATTGTCGGCCACGTACGAGAAGCTTGATACTGTCGGACGTGACCATCGATCTTTTTTAATACGACCTCGAGATCTATCTTCTCGAATGTCGTAGGTATATTACTGTTGATGTCCTCGACAATAAGCTGCAGCTCTTGGCCTAGTGTGTCACGATCCATGCTAGATGGTGGCGTGTAGCGTTTTAAGATACCTTGCAGCCAGCTACCTATCATTGATGTGCGTTGTGTGTAGTCCATATGTTACTCCCTATCTATGGCTAATTTTTTTTGTGACATATCATTGATGATGTCGTCTAAGAAATCTGTGTTAGTTCTGCTGCTTGGTGCAACATCTTCTATATCATCTTCCCACCTCTCGCCATTGAGCCATGTCGTAGGGTGAGGGATGAACTGTTTGTCTGTGCCTTGAGTAGCATCAGCAAATTTCTGAACGGCAGTAAGAATTGCAATAGGATCTGCAATCTTACATGCCTTATCGAATGCCTTGCGAGCATGACCCTTTGCTATCTTGCGAGGGTATGCTGACCAGAAGGCATCGAAGGGGAGTGTCTGTGTGACACCCCAAGTAGTATTACTATTACTATTAATATCTATAACATTAGATATAACTTGGGGTGTCTGTGTGACACGGGTATCTTTCATATCATCCTCCATTAAATGTTTGAATCTATACACACTAGCTACGCCAGTACGTCCAGACTTTCTTGTTAGGTAATCGTTATCTATGCACCAGTTGATAGCACGTATGACTGTGCTTCTACTCAAGCCAGTTGTCTTGACTAAAGTTGGTATGCTTGGGAAGCACTCGCCATTTAAATCTGTATATCTAGCTAGCACAATCAAAATATATTTTGCATTAGGATTGTTTACTTGCCAATCAATAACATCTCGTAGTAATATGTCCGCGTACATTAGGTCTTTCCATTTCTTAATGTCCTCTTACCTGTTGAACCTCTGATAATAATTCACGCCCATATTATCAGAGGTTTACTTTTGTGTAGCAAGCGATTGACCTGCCGCTATCTAACTTAACCATTTCTTTCATAAAAGGATAGCCACTTTCTTTTAGCTCATGCATGCGTGATGCTAATCTAAAGCAGCTAAACATATCCAATGCTTCTAATGCTGTGATAGAATTGCCTTGATCGAGGTGTGCTTTAATCATCTTCGTTTGGTTTTCCATTTGTCTCTCCTAGTAAGTGTTCAAATAATTCCGCTGGCATTATTACCAACGACTGTGGTTTGCCTGTCTTTCTTTTATAGAAGGCTATGTCCCTACCATCCAGCACAGTGAATGGGCTAGGGAAATTAGATTTGTCTCGATACTTTACCTCGGCTACCAGCTTTCGTCCGCCCAGTGTGACGTGGATGTCACCACTCCACTCTCCTCCGAGCGCACCCGAGAGGGGGACGCGGTAGTTTTCGATGCCGATTTTGTCGAGCCATTCGCAGAATCTTTTTTCGTGGTAGATTCCTTTAGACTTATTTTTGTTTGCCATGTTTGCTCCTCATAACAGGTCATACATATGGTATGGTACGTGGCTGGATTAGTTGTCGCCATAATCTGCACAAAAAATTCAGTGCGTTGATCGCAAGCATCACAAGGATATGTTACTTGATTCAATATCTTTCGTGCTGATTTCGATCTGACAGCCAAGTGCTTCTACCCAACAAGCGAACATGAAACCAGAGGGAACACGCTTGTACTGCTCCCACTTGTGAATCAATGATGGCGTACAACCTATAGTAAATGCAAGACCTTCTTGTGATATACCTAATTGATTGCGTCTATCAATCAGACTTGTAATCATTTCGTCATACGTTGTGGTAACATATGTATCTTGCTTATAGTTTGGAAACTTTTGCATTCAGTCTACGCTTATCCTTGCTTGTAGGATACGCACCTTCCATCAGCTCCATCATTCTTATAACTTTTACAGCAGTATCATATCTCAATTCAGTGCTGCCATTTAATGTACGATAGTACGTTGACGTTGGCAGTCCAGCCTTGGTGAATACTCTATGCAAAGGGATGTCAAATCCCTTATGCTTTTCCTGTATCATATCCCAATAACTTTGTATCATGCTGCGGTTATGCAGCAATCAGTCAAGCCAGTCAAGTTCATCCATCTCAACGTAGCCTTTTCCGCTACAGTTATTGCATGATCTTAATGGTATGTCATCGTTGAGGCTGGCGTAAACTATCACGCCAGTACCATCACACTCAGGGCAATCGTTATACTTAGCTTCAACTTCAGTATGGTATAGTGTCATGTAAATCTCCTACGTTTTGATTATCCTCCCATGCTTTAGTTGCACGTTCAAGAAATTTCTTGCGTACAAATTTAGGATTAGATTTCTCTAGCGCATCAGCTATATCTATGAGATGAGAAGGCCAAGCAACCATTGGCCCCATCAGATCTGCTATAAATTCGTAGTGCTGCCGAGTCATCGGCGGTGTTTTAATTGGTACAGTCTTCATCAGGTAGTGCCTCCCATTTAAGTTGATGATCATTATCAAAGTACATACTTATGTACTGATCGTTGTCATTGGTATCAGTTACCTTTAACTCAATGACAGTAAAGTTATTAAAGATCTTACGCTTTTGTTTGATCTTACTTACACTATGTATAGTTACATCCATTATATAATCTCCTCTATATCTGTTACATTATAATCTCTATGTACTGATTTAATGTAACCAGTACAGTCTGTTCCATCATCTGCAACACGACAGAAAGCAATTCTTTTTGCTTGCTTCTCATTGTTAGCTATCACGTTTACAGTAAAGCCTTCTTCGTAATGCATACTTACTATGTATTTATTTAATCCATTTCCTGACATCTAATTACCCTCTCTGGTCTGTCTTGGTACTCCGCTTTGAGACTATATCGACCAGCATCATGCGTGTCGTTCCATTGTCTACAAAAATCTATTGCCTCTTGCTCGGTGAAGAAGGCATGTGTTTCACTACCTACTGCATTCTTAAAATAGAAATCCTTTTCACCAGCATGTGGTTGTAAACCATTAGGCCAATCAGGATTGTCCTTCCACCATGTACGTTGGAAGCAATCATATATATCTATCATGGGTAATACTCCTCTATTGTTTCATTCGGATACAGATCTAAAAATTGAGCCGCTACTTTATACATGAATGCTTCTCTACGATAGGCATGGTATAAGCTGCGCTCACCATCTTGATGTATAATTTCTTGAGCAAGATGATGGTCAATCATATAGGCTACGTCTTTACTACATAAATCCATAGTCAACTTGATTGCTTTGTATGTGAACGGATGATCAGATTTGTTTGGCGTGTATACTTCACGCATAAATCTAAGTAACTGTGTGTGTTTCATGTTAAGTCCTTTCTTCTGCACACTCTGGACACACGTTGACTGCAGCATCAGTGTCCATTGATAGGTAAGCGCAGTCATCACATCCATCTGTTGGTGTGTTGGTTACAATAAAGTTTTTGATTTGCATTGCAGATATAATTGCATATGGTTTGTCATCTGCATTGGGTTCATAAATGTATTTCATTATTGTGTTGAACAAATAATCTAACGCCTCGTAATCTGGCGTGTTAAACATGTTATCAATTTTCATTTGATTCTCCATTATGTTTTCCATTTCTATACAATATGTTAGCACTAGCATACACGCAGTGCAAACAATTCCTTGGCGTGGCCTCAAAAGTACACACCAATAAACAAGGCAAGGCCAAGGGTTATACCCATGACCAAGCCTATGATTATATCTTTTATCAAAGCGTAATACCTAGCGAGGCTAAGTCTTGCGCTGTCTCTGAATCTATCTCTGTCGGTGCGCCATCTGGTGCTACGTTAGAGTTAGTAACAGTTGTATATACCTCTTCGTTCTCTGCCTGATACGCAAGCTGCGCATCATCTAGCTGACCTTGAAGAAACTCTACGTTGTATTGGTCAGCCTTGGCTTGAGCCAATGATGCTTGGTAGTTATTCTCTGAGATCTCGTCACCATTGCGGCGTCTTGCCCAATGTGATACCCAACCTTTTTGCTGATCGAGCCTACGTTCTTGTCTTGGTATCCAATACTCCAAGAAACGTATCTCTTGTTGTAGTTTCATCTTGCGCAAAAAGGTCATGCTATCTGCGTTGTACCAACCATCCTTGTCGGATAGTGTAGGTCTGTTGTTAAATAGTTCTGTGTTATTCACATATGTTTCTGTCATTGTTGTGATTAGATTTGTCATTGTATATATCCTCTATATATTATTGTTTATTATATCTCTGGCCAGCACCGAAGACTAATGATAGTCAAGGGCGCAAGCCAAAGGGAACCCTTGACTATTGTTAGTCATCGGGGCAGGCGTACTTCTTATATCTTTATATTATTTCTATCTCTTTCTCCTCTACTACTGCGTAAGTGTATAGGTTGTTCTGATACAACTTACTGTTCTTGTTGTTATGGTCAGCCATATGCTGTGCTGCTTCTCTTGTTGTGTATGATGTTACATCTATACAGTTTGAGCCTAAGCATTTTACTAATGTATACATTGTCTTTCCTCTTATATTAATACTCACACAAGACCACCTTGTGGATATGCCAATACATATGCACGGAAAATACTGTCAGTCATTGGGATTAAGCATAGCGACCATTTTTCTGAAGGAAAAATTGATAATCCCATTACCCCTCACGCGCAAATGAACACTTGTGAATGAGCATGTGGGGTTGACGGACTGTATTTTATGTTGCGAAGCGAGGCAGAATCCGCACGGGGGTTCATGTGTGTGTATGTTAATACATTCGCTCTCTGAATGGGGATGCTACTGAAACTCTGTTCTCGTTGATCGACATGGAATGCAGCCAACTTGATGAAGTCAAGTTGCCATGTAATGTTGGTCATCGACGAACATAGTTTAAGCATCCTCATAGAAGAGAGTGAACGGCTAGTGTTCATCGCAGAAGAAGAAATAAGCACCGCGATCAGGATAGAAGCCCGCAGGGCAGAGACTTTAGGCTCTGTTCACGATAGCCTGTTAATCGCCCAACGACTGTTTTGTGCGTTGACACAGGGTATAATTAGTGTGCTAAACATGGGGGGAGAGAGGGAGAGGGGGGCTACAATTGGAGATATTATGAGCAACATCACACAAAGAAAACTAACACGTAAGCAAACTGCATTGGTTGAAGCGTATGTAGCAAATGGTGGTAATCTTACACAAGCCTCACAAGAAGCTGGCTACGCTGAAGGCGACAGCGGAAGAGTGACGGCACAGAAGAGTATGAAGCTAGCCCATGTGCAGCAGTATATGATGGAAGTGGTGGCGAAGGAGTTTAGTAGACATGCTCCTGCCGCCGTACACCAGTTAGCAGGGCTAGCGAAGAAGGCTAAGTCTGAGTACGTACAGCTTGAGGCTAGCAAGGATTTACTAGACAGGGCAGGGTTTAAGCCGATAGATAGATCTCAGGTGCAATTGGCGGGGGACATCAAGGTGTCTATAGATCTGGGATAAGGGGGTGGGGGGTCAAAACTCTCGGGCACTATGTTATGTTACGTCTCTCACTCACATGATTGTTAAAAAAGGCTCGAACAAAAGAGCTAAAAATATTTGGATTAAAAAGGGTTTTGTAAATGAGTAGATTTGGTGATAAGGTTCCAGAGACGTTTGATAATAGTGCAGATAATTCTACAGCTAAGAAGGCGTTGAAGAGTAGTGGATATACAAAGGAGACTGAGTAATGTGTTTTGGTGGTAGTAAGACTACTTCGGTATCAGCTAAGACTGATGAGTTTTATCAGGCTGGTAAGAAGGACTATGGTGACTTACCTTCCGTAGCGATGGGTGATAGCGTTAGCCGTACCGAGGATGGTATGAAAGATATGAAAGACCCTAATCGTAAGAAGCGTTCTGATAGAAATAAAGAAACAATGGTTAGGGGTTTGGCTAAACAAACTAAGAATAAGGACTTAGCGCGCAGCTTGCTAATGCCGTATAACAAATGAGTAAGACTCCAGCATGGACGCGCAGTGAAGGTAAGAACCCCAAGGGTGGTCTTAACGCTAAAGGGCGCAAGTCTTATAAAGGCGGTACGCTTAAAGCCCCTGTTAAGTCTGGAGATAACCCAAGGCGTGCTTCCTTCTTAGCACGAATGGCTGGTAACAAGGGGCCTGACAGAGACTCTAAGGGGAAACCTACTAGAAAATTATTATCTTTAAGGGCTTGGGGTGCTTCTAGTTCAGCTGACGCTAAGTCTAAAGCAGCAGCAATTAGCAAAAGGAATAAAAAGAATGGCTAATGGATTATATGCAAACATGAATGCACGTAAGAAAAAGGGAACAAGTAGGTCTAAGAAAGATTCTACTATTAGCGATAAGGCTTACAAAAATATGAAAGCTGGCTTCCCTAAGAAGAAAACTCTATTGAAAAAGGATAAATAATGGCTTGGACATTTAAGAATGGTGACGCATATACAGGCGACACACACGAATTAGCTGGCATGACTTACTCTGGAAAGACGCGTACTCGCGATTCTAAGCCTCTGCTAGAGGTAAAAGAGGCAGCAAAGCCTAAGAAAGAACGAAAAACTAGAGCGACACCCTTTAAAAAGGAAAAGTAACCTTGAGTTTTCTTAATACATTGCAGCCGAAAGAGCGCGATACATTGCGTAGGGTGGTGCGGATCGTACATATGAAGCATCATCCCAAGCATTTCCAGACAGATTTCGAAGCTGATAAAATTATTGAGGCTATTGGCCCCGAAATTGCAGCTAGAATGATTAAAGTTGGCGTAGATAATAAGATATTAGATAAGTGATAGATTTTAAATACAGGCCAGATGGCGAAGTTGTTAAGGCGTTTATGAAAGACGACACGTTCTTTCGTGGCATTCGTGGGCCTGTTGGTTCTGGTAAGTCAGTATCTTGTTGCGTAGAAATTTTTAGACGCGCACTAGCGCAAGAGCCTAACAAGCAAGGCATACGCCGCAGCAGATGGGCAATAATCCGTAACACAAACCCACAGTTAAAGACTACAACCATAAAAACTTGGCTTGATTGGTTTCCAGAGGACGCATGGGGCAAGTTTACTTGGTCTGTTCCCTATACACATATGATAAAAAAAGGCGATCTTGAGCTTGAAGTCCTCTTCTTAGCACTTGATAGGCCAGAAGATGTTAAGAAATTGCTGTCTTTAGAGCTGACAGGCATATGGGTTAACGAAGCTAGAGAGATTCCTAAGTCAATTATTGATGCATGTACCATGCGTGTAGGTCGTTTTCCCTCTATGCGTGATGGCGGTGCTACTTGGACAGGCGTTATCTGTGATACTAACGCACCAGAAGAGGATCATTGGTGGCCTATCATGTCTGGCGAAGTCCCAGTTCCCGACCATATACCGCGTGAACAAGCTAAAATGCTGGTTAAACCCGACAACTGGTCGTTTTATACCCAACCTAGCGGAATGGTTGAAAAGCTAGACGAAGATGGGGAGATAGATGACTATGTACCTAACGATGTTGCAGAGAATAGGGAGTATATGCGCGAGGATTACTACCCAAATCTAATACGCGGTAAGACAAAAAGCTGGATTGACGTATACGTTATGAACAAATTAGGCTCAATCCAAGAAGGTAAACCTATCTATCAGATGTTTGCAACCGATGTGCATGTAGCAAAAGAGGAAATACCTATCGCTGCTGGCTCTCCCCTATACATTGGTATAGATTTTGGACTTACCCCTGCTGCTACAATGGGGCAAAAGGTACGCGGAAGGTGGCTAATACAGCAAGAAATCGTTGCATTTGACATGGGTATCGTTAGATTTGCAGAGGTTTTGCGCCAAGAGATAGCGACTAGGTTCTCTACATGCTCCGAGGTATTTATATATGGCGACCCTGCTGGTGATTTCCGCGCTCAAACTGATGAATCAACGCCGTTTCACATACTGCGTGGTGCTGGTTTGCGTGCTTTCCCTGCTCCTTCTAACTCTGTTGACCTAAGATTAGAGAGTGTTGCGTCCCAATTACAGAAAATGGCAGACGGAAAGCCAGCATTTCTTATAGATCCTCGCTGTCAGCAGCTAATAAAAGGCTTTGAAGGTGGGTATCAGTACAGACGTATGGAGGTTTCGGGCGAAAGATACGCCGATAAGCCTGATAAAAATATGTTTTCACACGTACATGACGCATTACAGTACCAAATGTTGGGGGCTGGAGAGGGTAGAGCCTTAATAAACAACCAGAAACCAGCGTCTGCTACTGTTGCAAACGCCTCGTTTAACGTGTTTGATAACAGAAATAAGCCACAACGTAGAAAAGGTTTGTGGTCAAGACTCTAAATTGTGCATTGAAAATTATTCTTTTCTGTGCCAACCAATGTAAAACAACCAAGGAGAATAATATGTGTGGTGGCGGTGGTAGTAGAAGAAGCCAAGCTGATATAGATCGCGAGGCAAGAGAAGCAGCTAATGCTCGTATAGCAGCAGAAGATGCGAAACGTGCAGAAATTGATGCAAAGGCAGAACAGAAACGTGAGGATATTGGCGAAGCAGTAGAGTCACGCGCTGAAAGTAAAGCTATGCGCGGCGGTAAAGGTCGTCGTTCTTTGTTTAAAGCTGGCGGTGGTGGATTCTTAGATCGGTTTAGTTAATGGATAAAACAGCCAAGCAGTACATACAAAAGTATGAGAAAGCCAAGTCCTTTCGCGAGAACTGGGTTCCGTTGTTTGAGGAGTGCTATGAATATGCACTGCCTCAACGTGAAAGTTTTTACGCTGAAACTGCTGGGCAAAGACGCGATGATCGCATATTTGACGAGACTGCGGTGGTTGGTGTTCAAGAGTTTGCTAGTCGCCTCCAATCTGGGCTTGTACCTAATTTTGCTAGGTGGGCTGATCTCATGGCTGGTAGTGAAGTTCCTCCAAATCAGCGCGAATCTGTTGATAACGAGCTTGACGAAGTAACAGAATACGTCTTTGAGATACTACAAAACTCTAATTTTAGCCAAGAAGTACACGAATCCTTTATGGATTTAGCGGTTGGTACTGGTGTTTTATGCGTAGAAGAGGGCGATGCGCTTAGTCCTGTCAACTTTTCTGCCATACCATTGCCTCATGTGGTGCTAGATACTGGCCCAGATGATAGAATTGACCACGTTTTCCGTGAAAGAAAGGGTGTAAAGTACGATCATCTAGCTATGATGTACCCAAATGGTACGCTTGATCCTAAAGTTATGAACTATATGGGGTCAGATAAGACAACAACTGTGCTAGAAGTTATATGTCGTGACTATACAGTTAAGAATGAAGAGGCTTATCTAAGCTATGCGTTCTGTATGACTACAAATACTGTACTAAACTACAAACAAATGAGGGGCAGCGGATCAAATCCGTTTATATGCTTCCGTTGGTCTAAGTGTGCTGGCGAAGTTTATGGTCGTGGCCCATTAATTAACGCATTATCTGCTATAAAAACTACAAATCTTACCATTGAAATGATACTTGAGAATGCACAGATGGCTATCTCTGGCATATATCAAATGGAAGATGACGGCGTTATAAATCCAGATACAATACAGTTAGTCCCAGGATCTATCATACCAAAAGCTATGGGATCTAGCGGATTGCAGCCTATTCGTGCAGCAGGGAACTTTGATGTAGCCCAGTTAGTGCTTGGTGATATGCGTCAAAACATAAAACGTGCGCTATATAACGATATGTTAGGCAATCCAGACAAGACACCAGCGTCAGCAACAGAAGTAGCAGAGCGTATGGCAGATCTTTCTAGGCGTATGGGTGCTGCTTTTGGTAGATTACAAGCTGAATTGGTGCAACCTGTACTACAGCGCGTTATTTACATCCTTAAAAAGCAAGGACGGATTGATGTACCTACAGTAAATGGACGTGAAGTTAAGATACGTTCCGTTTCTCCGCTAGCTCAAGCGCAATCTAACCAAGATATTTCTAGTGTTGGACGCTTCCTTGAGATGGTCGCTGGTACGTTTGGGCCAGAGATGTTGCAGCTACTTATTGATGGTGAACAAACAGCATTACACCTAGCTAAAAAGTTTGGTGTTCCTGAAAGCTTGATTCGCGATGAAGAACAGCGTAAACAAATAGCTGCATTAGCGCAACAAATGGCGCAACAACAAGCGCAGCAACAGCAAGGTGAAATGATTGAGCAACAAGGTTAATATTGGAATCGACGGCTATCAAAGAGCAACAAGTCAAGATATTGAGATAAGCCAAAATGTAGCAGAAGTGTTTAGTACCCCTGCTGGGGAAGCTGTTAAAAAGTATTTGCGCTCCATAACTATTGAAATGGTACATGGGCCTAATGTGAACTCAGAAGAATTGCGACACCATGAGGGTCAACGATTTATTGTTGGTATTATAGAGGCTCGCATTAATCATGCACATAGGAGTAAAAACAAATGAATGACATACCAGTAGGATCAGAGCAGTCTACACATGGTGAAGCAGAAGAGCGTGACTTTGTAGTTGCTGAAGACGCGGCTCCAGCTAGACCAGAATGGTTGCCAGAAAAATACAAGAGTGGCGAAGATTTAGCTAAAGCTTATAAGGAACTAGAGTCTAAACTAGGCACTAAGGAAGAAGATCTACGCGCACAGTTTAAAGAAGAGTTTGACTCTAGCAAGAATGCTGATCGCCCTGCATCTGCTGGCGAATATGCATTGCCAGACTTTGTAGATAATGAAGATGCTGTTGATAACGAGCTATTAAAATGGTGGGCTGACCAATCATTTGATAATGGGTTTGGTCAAGATAAGTTTGAAAAAGGTATTGAGATGTATCTTCAAGCATTGGATGGGTCTGCTCCTGATCTTGATGCTGAAGCTGCAAAGCTAGGGGAGAATGCAGATCAGCGCATTGAGTCAGCTTCAATGTTCGCCACTAAGTTCTTCCCTAGCGAAACTATGCCAGCAATCGAGCGTATGTTTGAGACGCACGAAGGTATTGTAGCTATGGAAGCTATACAAGAAGCTATGAAAGATGGCTCATTTGCTGGTGACGCTACCCCTGCTGCTGGTCTTTCAGAAGATAGCTTAAAGGAAATGATGCAAGATCCTAGATACTGGAGTAAGAATGATCCAGCATTTGTTCGGCAAGTAGAAGCTGGCTTTAAGAAGCTTTATGGAAGCTAAGATAATAAAGCGTGGTAATTTTTACCTAACTCCTTTTACAAAAGATCATGTAGAAGAAGTAATTTCTAACTTGAGTCCAGAAAATGTCAGGGAGATAAATCTCCTTGGCTACCATAACGTCAGAGAATGCATTGAAGAGATGATGAAATACTCTGATTGCTACTTAGTACGCAAAGAAGGTGAAGTATTTACTGCAATATCTGGCCTTTGGTACGAAGATAACAGAGAAACACCACAGTTTTTTGCAATGTTTTCTAAGAATATTAAGAAAAACTTTACATCTATAGCGCGTGGATCACGCATGTTGATAACATTTTTTGATAGAACACAGGACGAAATGTCTATGCGTATATTAAGCGATCACCAGTTTATGTTGGATTGGGCAGCATGGTTAGGCTTCGAAGCAATAGGTGTAACTGAGTTTAATTCTAACCACTATGTTGATTTTGTGCGTTGCATTTCCCCACAAAAAAGTGCTTATAGTGAAACATCACGGCCCGTGATGCACTGAAAGGCCCATTTGGATACCCTTGTCGATGTGAAGGAACGGATACCCGAGTAACCGAAACTTTATATTTAGGAAAAGAAAATGGCTAATACTATCGACCAAGCTTTTATTAAGCAGTTCGAAACTGAAGTCCACATGGCGTATCAACGCATGGGTTCTAAGCTTCGCAACACAGTACGTTCAACAAATGTATCTGCATCAGTAGCAAGATTCCAGAAAATCGGAACAGGCACAGCGTCAACCAAAGCACGTAACGGAGATGTTACAGCAATGGAACTAGCGCACACTAACGTAGAAGTCACAATGGCTGACTACTACGCAGCGGAATACATTGATAAGTTGGACGAATTAAAGATCAACATCAATGAGCGTCAAGTTGTAGCTCAATCTGCTGCTGCCGCATTAGGCCGTAAAACAGATGAGTTAATCACAGCAGCTATGGATGCTGGTGCAAACTCAACGCAAATCGCTGACACATCTGGCGCATTAGCAAAAGCTGACTTACTAACATTGTTTGAAACAATGGGTACAGCTGACATTCCAGAAGACGGACAGCGTTATATTGCTATGTCTCCAGCTGGATACACTGACTTGTTTAACATTAATGAGTTCGCATCAAGTGACTATGTTGGGCCACAAAGCCTACCATTTGCTGGTGGTATGACAATGAAAGAGTTCTTAGGATTTAAGATCTTCTCAACGTCTGCTGTTGCTGGTGGTAAAAACTTTGCATACCATACATCATCAGTTGGTATCGGTATTAACTCTGATGTTGCAACAGAGCTTAACTATGTACCGCAAAAGGTTGCACACCTAGCTACATCAATGATGTCAATGGGTTCAGTAGTAATCGACAACAATGGCGTTTACGAAGTTCTAGACAACAACTAATATTTTAGGGGGCGAAAGCCCCCTTTAACTCCAATATATAGGTTGAAGAAATGCCAGCAAATACACCAATAAAAGTATGTTCACGCGCTTCCGTCCTTATGGGCGGTTCTCCTATTTCATCGTTTGATGAAGGTACAGCCGAAGCTGATGTAGTTGACGCAATGTACGAGGACATAGCAAGAGCCGCGTTGACAAGTACACGCTGGCGATTTGCTACTAACCAACAAGTATTAAACAGATTAGCTGCAGCACCTACTAGCAGATATGACGCTGCATACCAAATGCCGTCAGATCTTCTTATGCTTAGTGCTGTTACAGTTAACGACGATCCAATAATATATGACACATATGGCGATAAAGTATATTGTGATACAACTACAGAAGAAGTTGTTGTTGCTGATTATATATACAGAGCCAGCGAATCTTCTTGGCCTTCCTACTTTACATTAGCCGTAGAGTTCCAAGTAGCCGCAATGCTATCACTATCAATCGCTAGAGACGCTAACCTAGCGCAAATGATGGATCAGCAAGGTGAGCGACAAATGATAAAAGCTAGACGACTTGACTCGCAACAACAAACAACACGCAAGTTAATGACATCAAGGTTTATAGCACAAAGGCGTAGCTAATGCAGAAAGTAAGAATACCACAGAATAGCTTTCAGTACGGCGAAATAAGCGACAATACTATAATGAGGACTGATAGTCCTATCTATGCTGCGTCTGCACAAAGCCTAGAAAACATGATTGTATTGCCAGAAGGTGCAGTAAAGAAACGACACGGCACTAAGTTTATATATAAGAATACACGTACTAATAAAGACTTACACTTAGCTCCTTTTATATTTGATGATAACGAGCAGTATGTAATTGGTATAGGTGAAGCTTACATATTCTGTTGGAGGTTGTTAACTGATGGTACAGTTAGTTTAGTATCAACTATAACTGCTGACACTCAAAGTAATGTGCTGCCTTTTGATAAAGATTATTTACGCGAGTACAATACAGCACAGTATGGTGATGTAATGTTTATATGCCATCCGCTGTTTGCGCCTCGTATGCTTACGCGTACATCGCTTACAACATTTGAGCTTAGTGTATTTAGCTTTGATACAAGCTATGACAATAAAGATACATATCAACCATATAGCTCGTTTTATTCTACAAATGTAACATTATCTTCAAGCAATCCTGCAACAGGTAGCAATAGAACTATTACTACAAGCGCACCTTATTGGGATACAACAGGTAAACATATTGGTGTAACTGTTAGATATGGTGGCAATGAGATTGTAATAACATCTGTAAACAGTACCACACAAGCAATCGGCACTGTTGTAAAAGAATTATCAACAAGGCTAACTGTTACAAATCCAATACGAACAAGAAATGGTAGCAGTACGATTGAAATTACTCATTTATCACATGGGTTAATAGTAGGCCAGACCATAACTTTATCTGATGCAGTGGCAGTTGGTGGGATAAATGCTAGCAGTATAAACGGAAGCAGAAATATTGTAGAAATATTAGATATAAATACATATACAGTTAATGCATCAGCTAATGCAAACGAATCAGAAGATGGTGGTGGCTTTGTAAAAATAACATCAAATGGTGCAACAACTAATTGGGACGAGCAAGCGTTCTCTGCATTGCGTGGATACCCAGCGGCAGTAACATTCCATGAAAATAGGCTTTGTTTTGGCGGTACTTTGGCTGAACCAGATACGATATGGATGTCTTCGCTTGGTGAGTTCTTTGATTACAATGTCGGTGAAGGTGAAGATACAGATGCAATAAATTTAGTAGCTGCTACTGGTGACGTTAATGAAATTAGATACATGAGATCTAATCGTGACTTGCAAATATTTACACTGTCAGATGAATTGTATGTCCCTACATACCTTAACCAAGCTATTACACCTACTAACGCACAGATAAGAAAACAAACGCCATTTGGTAGTGAGTTTGTTTTGCCTACTTCTATTGATGGTGCAACTATTTTTGTTGAGCGCGGTGGTAGGGCTGTTCGTGAGTACATATATTCTGATGCAGAGGATGCATATATTTCTACAGCAATATCTACTGTGGCTACGCACCTTATTAAATCACCTGTAGATATAGCAGTTGTGCATTCTGGATTTAATACTGCTGAATCATACGCAGCTTTGGTTATGGCTGATGGTGATATGGCGTTGTTTAGTTCTAACAGAGCAGAGAAACGTGCGGCTTGGACAGGCTTAACATCGCAAGGCAGCTATAAAGCAGCAACCGCAATAGGTGATAGACTGTTTACTTACCAGCAAGACGTTAATAATAACTATGTATTGTCTGAGTTTCTTGATGATATTGGCTTAGATAACTATCTTTATGTAGCTTATGGCAGCGGTACTGTAAGTGTAAGTAGTTTGTATTCTAGCGGTACTGTAGATGTAATTGGGTATGATGGTACTAATAAAGTTTACTTAGGTGAATTTACTGTAACTGGTGGGAATATTACTATGACAGGGCATAGTAGTTATACTCATTTTTATGTAGGTAAAAAGTACACATCTAAAATAATAACTAATCCAGTAGATACTGTGGCAGCTAATGGGCCAGTTACAGGTGACGTGCGCGGTATAAGTACAGTAATTCTTAACGTAAAGAATTCTGAATCTATTAAGGTAAATAACAGAGCTGTTAATAATATTACTGGATTTACAGGTAATAAAGAGGTTAGGCTTTTAGGATATAGCAGAAGTCCTCAAGTTACTATTGAGCAAGAAGAACCCATGCCGTTGCAGATCAATGGCTTAATATCGGAGTTGATTACATAATGTGGCAATTAATTGGTGCTGGAATATCAGCGTATGCTTCAATACAAGCAGGGAAAGCAAAAGAAGATGCAGCCAGAATGGATGCATTCAATACAGAAACCGAGCGAGAGCAAGGTGAAGTATTAGCATTACAACAAGCCGCTAATCGTAGGTATGAATATGATTTAGCAACAGAAGCTAATGTAGCTATGTTTTATGCTAGCGGTAGAGATGTGGGTTCAGACAAGTCTGTTGAGGCTTTCTTAGCTAAACAAAAAGAAATTGCGTCAGTTGATCTTAGCAGAATTGATTTTCAAAGGCAGACTGAATCTAGCGCAAGAACAAGAGAAGCTATGGCGTTACGTCGTGGTGGTGCAAATGCTAGGCGCGCTTCGTTGTTTCAAGCTGCTGGAACTATGGCGCGTGGTATACATGATTACCAAAAAACTGCTGCTACTGGAGGGATGGGATAAATGGCTGTCATTAGGCAACAAACACAAGTCTTCAATAAACCAGTTGGCGTTCGCAGAATAAACACAGGTGAAGCTGAGTTATGGGAAACTATAAAAGCTGAAGCTGATGAGTTTACGCGCAGAGCTTACAATGATGCAGCGGAAAATGCACAAACTGTAGGTGCAGAAACAGCTATGGGCGTAGACGTAAGTAGTATTACTACGCTTGATCCGCTTACAGGTAGGCCAAAAGCTATGGCAACACCAGAAGGCATGGGATCAATAGCTGAAAAAGCTTATAGAAATGTTATTACGCAAAGATATGAAGACTCTATAAAAGACGAAATGAATATTAGGGCGCAAGAATTAGCCTTAAGGTATCAATATAAACCAGAAGAATATGCAGTAGCTATGTCACAACATATAGCTTCAATGTCTGACAATGCAGATGGCATGTATAAAACTTTTATAGAAGTGCATGGCAGTAAACAGTTAGCATCTAATAAGTTATCTTTGCAAAAAGAATTAAGAGATAAAGTTAGGCTAGACGCTGGCAACTCTATTATAAAAAAAGGTACTGCAGCAGTACAAGCTGTTACAGATTTTGGTAAAGCTGGAAATATTACCTCATTAGAAGAAATGATGGAAGTTATTGAAGAGAACGTAGCTAACTATCAAAATGGCGAAGCATCTAATTTACTTAAAGCTGGGTCAGCAGAAGCAGTGCAGACACAACTTGAAATTGCTGGAGTAAGCGGATACGTTAGTACGCTGTTAAACAATACTAAAAATCCAATAGAACGATCAGCTATACTTACTTATATAAGTACAGGCGGTGTAGTAAGCGAACATTTAGACAATAGAACTAAACTAAGACTTAGTTATATTAAGGACTATTTAGATGTAAATACTATTAGTTCAATAACATCTGCAGCAACAAGCCAAACAAATGTTATGGATAGTACATATAATAAAGTAGCAGCACAAGAAACAGCAAATACAAAAGCTTTAATTGATAAAGAAAAAGCTAATATGAGTAAGGCTCTTATAGCAGATGATGTAGCATACGGTGATACATTACAAACACTTGGCATGCAAATGCAAAAGTTAGTAAATAATATTGGTGATGTTAAAATAGACGAAAGATTTGGTCGTCCAACAGGTCAAACTCTTGATACTTTTAGGGGACCATTAGAAGCAATAACAGAACATTATGCAGAGCAAGCACAAAAATTATTAGAAAGAAGGTCAGCCCCTTATTCAAAATATACAGAAAGTATGTATAATGCTGACATAGTAAAATTAAGAGAATCTTTATTAAGGCCAATGCTTTTAAAAATAGCGAGCATATCAGAAAAAGAAGGTAATCTTGATTATTTAAAAGATGCTATTTTTACAGGTGATTCAGAATCCTTGCAAAGATTAACTCCAGTGCAGCAAGTGTTAGTGCAAACTATAAGATCAACACCTGTGTATAATCCAGACGATGATAGTGAATATATAAGTAATGTTATTAAACAAGGAACAAATCTTACTGAAGCTAAAATAGCTGAACAAAATGCAATTTTAACAAGAATAGATTATGTGCAAAAACAATCTGCAAGCGCAGGGAATATATATCTTTCAAATGAAGCTCTTAATGAAATTGATACAAAATTAAAATCACAAATAGGAACACATGGTTATACATCAAGTGATTATAAAAAAGACATTAAGCAAATTAGAAGCAATGCTGCTGTTGGTGTAGTGCAAGAGTTTGGCAAGACTGCTACATACGATGAGTTTTTAGCATTAATACAATACGTTGAAACTGCATCAGGCCCTAATAAAACTGGTGACATTAGAGGCATGAAAAGCCAAGAAGAAATAAGTCGCGGAGAACGTATAATAAAACTATTAGGTGACGATGATTCTAAAGAATTAATTCGTCGCGCTGGTAGTATTAAAGTTACAATAAAAAATCAAGAAGATCGTGCAGATAAGGCTGAAGAAAACAGATTGTTTAAACTTAGTGTAGTGCAGGGAACTGCTAACAGAACTGAAACAAAAGTTAGAAAAGCTGTAGATGGTATATTTGCTGATAAAAATTTAGATGTGTCACAAATATTTACTTATAGCGATAACGTACAAAAAGCTATGTTTCAGCAATTAGTAAAAGCACCTAGCGAAAAAATGGTTAATGCATTGAAGCAAATAGCTAGTGGCGTAGGCCACAATGATGCAGAAACATATCTTAATCTGTTTATTGAGTTAGATAATTTTATGGATGGTGACGCTCAATTAAGCAGTAGGTTATCTGATGTTATGAGTGCTACAGATTTAAGCAGATTAGATCATATACACAGAGCATCACAATTTACTGATCAAAATATAAATCAAATTGCTTCTGAATTTTCTAAGCTTGAGCGCGTTGGTACAGAAAAAATAATTAAAGAACGATTAGGTGGTAAAACGGCTTATGAGTTTACAAGCGAAATAACAAAAGACCCACTATTAACATCTGATTTAATGCCAGCAGTAAAATTATCTATGTTGCGTGGCGATAGTCCTGAGATGATAAAATCATTTTTAGAAAATTATGTGGAAAAAAAGTATTTAAAATCAGAATATGTATTAGATCCAAGAGCGCCTAATGGAGAATTTACAAGATCACAATATTCATTAAACAGTACATTTCCTGATGTTGGTGAAAAGCTAGAATTTTTAGGGCAAATTGAAGATTATTTAAGTAATATATCCATACCTCAAGGTAAAAATAGCGTTGGTAAGCAATTACCAAATTTAGAATTTTCAATGTTTTCTGATAAAGCAAAAAGAGTTTTAAAGGTTACAACGCAAGCAATTACAGGTGCAGAAACAGAAATGGCAAAGAAAGCGCAAGCTTTTTTAATACCTGATTTGTCTGCAAATGGTGTTACATATTTAGTATATTACAAAACATTTAATGAAGCTGGTGTAAGTGAAGGAATTAAACCTCTTATAACTGAAGACGCAAATGGCAATGCTTTTATTCCAAGATTTGGCAAAGAAGATACTAAACAATATAGAATAGATAATTCTGTAGAATTAATTGCTACTTCAAGGGGGGATAACAGAGTAAGCGAGCAGTCAAATTATAAATATATTGATTTAGATATAACGGATGAAAATGCTGTTTCAAAAATAATTCTTGAGCAAAATCCGGATGTAGTTATAAATACGGCAGCTATGACTAATGTGGATTTGTGTGAAGAAAAAAAATCAGAATGTGATGATTTGAATGTGAATGCAGTACAATACTTAGCGGATGCTTGCGATAAGATAGATGCTCATTTAATTCATATATCAACTGATTTTATTTTTGATGGGGAGGATGGCCCTTATAAAGAGGAAGATGAACCTAATCCACTTTCATATTATGGATTATCTAAACTAAAATCAGAACATTTATTACAAGCACATTCTGTAAAATGGACAATCCTCAGAACAATTATTGTATTTGGAGTTGGAGAGAATTTGAGCAAAGGAAATATTGTCCTTTGGGCAAAGGGTGCTTTAGAAAAAGGAGAACCGTTAAATATTATTGATGATCAATTCCGTGCACCAACTTTAGCAGAGGATTTGGCTGATGCTTGTATATTGGCAGCCAATAAAAAAGCATTTGGTGTATTTAATGCTTCAGGGAAAGACATAATGAGTATTTATGAAATAGTTGAAAGGATTGCAAAACACTATGGAAATACTACAGAAAATTTAAATAAAATTAGTACAGCTACTTTAAATCAAACGGCAGGAAGACCACCTAAAACAGGTTTTGTTTTGGATAAGTCAAGACAGGTTTTGGGGTACAATCCTCATAGTTTTGAGGAGTGCCTTGCTCTAATAGATGAACAATTAAAACAATAATATGAAAAAACAACTTTTACTATTCACTGCTATGATGACTTCTTTTATCTCAGTACAAGCAGAAACTTTAAGCGAAACTATTGATGGGTTTTTCAAACCCTTAGTAGATAATTATTTAGTTCCTGTTATATTTTGGGATCCTATTAAAGCAATGGGATTTGATGTGGGTGCTGATGTTCCTATTGTAGTAGTGTGGTTAGTTTTTGGTGCAGTTTATTTTACTTTTAGAATGAAGTTTATTAACTTTAGAGGATTTAAACATGCTATTGGTTTAGTAAAAGGAGATTATGATGATCCAAATGATAAAGGAGAGGTTTCTCACTTTCAAGCATTAACAACAGCACTTTCAGCAACTGTTGGTTTAGGAAATATAGCAGGAGTGGCAATTGC
>ENA-ORDA01000773-ORDA01000773.1-marine-metagenome-genome-assembly--contig:-NODE-773-length-30021-cov-5.063719_pt1 | contig 30021 bp, 45 predicted proteins | sample MGYA00237778_ERZ508506 | MGnify/ENA primary metagenome ERZ508506 (study PRJEB26177, sample SAMN06267891) | marine metagenome | isolation source: Monterey Bay, California, USA | place: Pacific... | reverse complement strand
TTAGATGATATAGAAGAAAATGTAAACACATGCTGTGCTATTACAATGGACCCAGATGATGTGTTAGTATTAATAGATAAATTAAAAAGTTATATAAATGAGCAATCGTAGAAAATTACACCAAGAATTAGAAGTAGTACAAGAGGGGTTTGCGAATGGTGTCGCGCCAGGATTCCCTTTTAATGAAGCACAAAAATTAGATATGATAAATAAAGCAGCCCACAAATTTGGTCTGTTTTTAGATGAATTAAAATGTGATTGGAGAAGAGATCCAAATTCAGCTGAAACACCTAAACGTGTAGCAAAAGCATATGTTAATGATTTATGGGCAGGTAGATATAATGAAATGTCTCCTATAACATCATTCCCATCAGATGGTTATGATGGTATTGTTATTGAAAGAAATATTCCATTAACATCAATGTGTTCACACCATCACCAAACTATAGGAGGAGTAGTTCATATAGGATATATTGCAGGTGGAGAAGGACAAGTAATAGGTTTATCTAAACTTAATAGAATAGTAGAGTTATTTGGTCGTAGAGGAGCAATACAAGAACAACTAACATCAGCAATCCACAACGCAGTGGATAAAATCACTGATGGTAATAAAGGTGTTATTGTTACTATTGTTGGAACTCATAACTGCGTATCTTGTAGGGGAGTTAAACATCAAGGTGCTGCTATGGTAACAACTAAAGCATCAGGTGTATTTAAGGAAAATGATAATCTTGCTCGTAAAGAGTTTTTCGATTCGTTAAAAATAAATAATGGAGGTCATAATATTTAAAAACTATGAACTATAAAGTATATTTAACTTGGAAAGAAGTAGATGATTTAGTTAATATTTTAAAACAAAAAGTATTAGATGAACTACCAGAAATAGGATCAGTAATGGGTATAGCAAGAGGAGGACTAATACCTGCTGTGATGTTATCCCATAAACTAGGAGTTCCTTATACCAACTTAGTAGATCCTAATACCTTAGTAGTAGATGATATTTGTGATTCAGGAGTAACCATAAAGGAAGCACCTGGTTTATATACAGCAACATTACACTATAAAGAATCAGCAATAGTAAAACCAACCATATATGCTAGTTTATTATTAAACGAAAGTCAATGGTTAGTATATCCATGGGAAAACGAAGATTCAAATATGATACAAGATTATTTGGATAAGCAAGAATAGTTTCGTATATTACATCATATTAAATAAATAAAAACAAAGTTATGAAGAATTATTGGCAAGTTACAACTCAATTTGAGCGTGAAAACGATAGAGGTCGTATTCAAAAAGTAAAGGAAAACTATTTAATAACAGCATTCACAGGTACTGAAGCAGAAGCAAACACCTACAAAATGTTAGAGGAGTTAGGTGAAACTAACTTTAAAATAGTAAGTCTAAAACAATCTAATATTTTAAAAGTAGTATAATGGGAGAGCAGTTATCATTATTTAACGAAAAAGATTTTGTACCGTTTGTAAGTGAAGTTGAAACATTCAACGCAACGTTTGGTAAACCAAACAACTACAAACCAACTATCCCATCTAAATCAGAATGGATGTTTGTATATGATTTTATACTTGAAGAACTAGAAGAATATAAAGTTGCTTGTGAAACAGGCAATATTGTAGAAGTTTTAGATGCATTATGTGATATTACATATGTTTCATTAGGAAACGGTGCTATGCTTCACGGTTTAAAAGATAAAGTACAAGATGCGTATGCCGAAGTTCAAGCCTCAAATATGTCTAAATCATGTGAAACTGAGGAGTTGGCTGAAGAGACATCATATTGTAGAGAACAAGAACAAGGAGAACCATGTCATTACGAAAAAGTAGGTGATCGTTATGTTGTTTATAGAACAAGAGACAGAAAGGTGATGAAGTCGATTAACTATTTCAAACCAGATCTTAGTCAGTTCTTTACAGCAGATCAGTTAGCACTTTTCCATAACGCAGGAACCATTATTTAATGTATAAAAAAATACACGCACAGTTTAGAGGTAAAAATAAATACCTTATGCACCTCTGGACTGATGAAGGTTATGAACAGGTAGAGTGGTGGAATACGGCCTATCAGGAGTGTAGTAAAGATGAAGCAACCCATAGGGGGATTCATGATGAACCTTTAAAAAAGGTTTACAAGTATGAGAAAAATCAACTTGGACTACATTTTGGTGATATGCCGGCCCACCAAAAATTCCTTATTGAAAAATATGGAACTAATGATGAACCCTCTACAGGCCACCGCGAAGTATTTTTTGATATTGAAACTGAGATGGGTGATGCTCTAACTGTAGAGTATATTGAATCATCACCTAAAAAGGTCACTTCCATTGCTTGGTGGGATAAACAACTTGATGAGTGGGGGATTGTTATTTTAGATCCCAAAAACCAAATCGAAGAAAAGAAAGAAGGTAATAGACATATAATACCATGTCGTACTGAACAAGGGTTGTTAGCAACGTTTATTGAAAAGTATAAACAAATAGACCCAGATATTCTTATAGGTTATAATTCAGATTATTTTGATATTCCTTATCTATACTATAGAATATGTAAAGTATTAGGACCAGAGTGGGGTAATGAGTTATCTCCAATAGGTCAAGTACAATCCAAAGCAACATCAGATGTTTGGTATTATAGAGATTGTTATGTTAGAATCGCTGGTATACAATCGTTAGATTATATTCGTTTACATAAGAAATATAGTTGGGCAGATGAACCATCTTGGAAACTAGATGCTATAGGTGAAAAGTATGTTGGTAAAGGTAAAATCGAATATGATGGATCGTTAGATAGATTATTTGAAGAGGATATTGAAAAGTTTATGGAATATAACTTTGTGGATGTTGAAATCCTTAAGTTATTAGATGAAAAACTTCAATACCTAGCCTTAACTAGAAACATATCTCATAAGGGTAAACATAACTATGAAGAGGTTTATGCATCCTCCAAAACACAAGATGGAGCTATATCAGCTTATCTAATCTCACAAGGGATGATACCACCTCAAAAAGATAGAAACCCTATAGTAAAGAAAAACTATGCTGGTGGGTATTTATTTTGTCCTGTAGCTGGTTTATACAAGTATATGTTTGATGAGGATTTAACGTCACTATATCCATCGATTATTATGACTTTAAACGTAGGTAAAGAAACATTTGTAGCACGAATCATACCAGACAACGATCGAGATAATCACTTAGCACTAAACGATCTTAAATCTATGGATCCCAATACTGAGTTTAACTTAGAATATGCTAACGGGAATCGTGAATTTAAAAGTGTATCTACTATTATATCAGCAATAGAAAATGGTAATCTATCCATATCAGCAAACGGTGCTATGTTTCAAACTGATCGTGAATCACTATTATCAACTATTCTACAAAAGTGGTTTGAAGAAAGGGTAATATATAAGGGTAAGATGAAAAAAGCATACAAAGCAGGTAATAGTGAAGAAGGTGAGTATTACCACTTGATGCAATATACTATGAAGATTTTACTAAATAGTTTGTATGGTGCTTTAGCCTTACCTAGTTTTAGATATGGTAGTATTATATTATCAGAATCAATAACACTATCAGGACAACGTATCATACAAGAATCAGCTCTTTGTGCGAATCGCCACATGAACAAGGTTATAAAAGGCCAGATTAAACTAGACGCGGTTTAAATAATAATAAGTGTGTATACACCACACTACATATAAAAACATAGGTAGCGCGTTAAACGCGCTTAAAATACGTAATAAACACATAAAATATGGCACTTAAACCACAATCAATACGTAAGGATACAAGAGTATACTTAAACGAAGAGTTAGCTGAAAAAGCTACTATTATCGAACTATCTGAATCTTGGAGTGAAAAGGAGGAAAAACTATTTAGAAAGATGCTACAACAAGGTGGTAAGTTTAAACTTCAAGGTAACTCGTTTAGAATAGTAAAAGACGAAAAAATAGTAAATACCAAAGGATTTAAAGATGAAGGAATAATCCAAATCCCAGGTTTAGATACCAAGTTTTAATGAAATATTTAGAAGATATACCAAAACATATATGTGATGAAGGTGATACAAACTATTGTGCGTACGTTGATACGGATTCTAATTACTTTAATGCTGAGCCTTTACTTAATCATTTGTATCCCGATTTTGAGTCTTTTGAAGATACTGAAAAAGATGACAAACTAGAGAAAGTAGCTTTAGCGTATCAAGATATTATAACAGAGGATTATAATAGATTAGCTCTAGAAGCTTTCAACGTCAAATCCCATAGGTTAGAGATGAAGACAGAAGCGGTTATTCGTTCAGCCTATTTTAGAGCACCTCGTCGTTATGCTCAATGGATTACTAAACAAGAAGGAATAGCTAAGGAAGTATTAGATATTAAAGGTTTAGAGTTTAAGAAAGCAAACTTCCCACCTATTTTAGGTAAGTTTTTCTATAAAATCTTACAACAAGTATTAAAAGGCGAAGATAAAGAAAATATTGATAAACAAATCGTTGATTTTAAACATAAAATATTAAGTGGTGGTATCCCATTACCTAAACTAGGAACACCATCAGCAGTTCGTAAACTTAACTTTTATACAGGTCAAAAACCAAGAGCAGGTGAGATATTTTCAAAACTAACCAAAGGTGCTAACGCAGCTCATAAAGCAGCAATAGCATATAACGATTTACTTCGTTTTTGGGGATTAGGTAATAAACACTCTCAAATAGTACAAGGTGATAAGATTAAGTTTTTATACTTAAAAAACAACCCATATAAACTAGATGCGTTAGGTTTTTTAGATTTTGACATTCCCGACAAAGTGATGGATTTCTTAGAAAAATATGCTGATAGACAAAAAGTATGGGAATCTATATTACAAAATAAGTTAGAAAACTTCTATGGTGATTTAACTTGGCACTACAATACAAACCCCCACTTAAGTGTATTTAAAACAATCGAAATCTAATTTGGTTACCCTAATAAAAGTTATTATATTAACGTTATGATCGAAAAACAAAAACTAACATCAATAATCTCTAAGTACAACCTAATGAACCGAAACGAGTCGGTTAAGTGGTTCTTTAAAGATAATACACTAACTATTTACTTTGGTGAACCAGGTCGTGTAGGTAAAGTTATACTAAAGGATATTGAGTTTGAAGAGTGTACCTTAGCAGTATTTAACACAAACCAACTATCTAAACTTATATCAGTTACTCAAGGTATGGTTTTATTAGAAACTGAACAACAGAATAAAGTTTATACAAAACTATTATTATCTGATGCTAACTTTAACTTAACGTATTCGTTATCAGATATTATGATGATTCCTAAAGTAAGTTGGGTTACAAACGAAAACGATTTTGAATATGAAGTTGAGTTGTCTTTAGATGAAGAACAAGTAACTCATCTAATAAAAGCTAAAAACGCATTATTAGAATCACAAACTATGCTTATTAACACTGATAAGGATATGGATGGTAGCCCAGTTGTAGATTTCATATTTGGTGATAATACAGGTTTTTCAAATAAAATATCTTACCAAGTTAGAGGTAGAGTTGATGCCCAAGATTTATCTATACCTTTTGATGCTATGTTATTTAGAGATATTTTAAAGGTTAACCAAGATGCTAAAACCACTAAATTATTTTTAAATAAACAAGGAGTATTAAAACTCGAGTTTGACAACGATTTAACATCAGGTGTTTATTATATGGCTAGAAACGAATAATGAAGATTAACGTTATAACTACATGCGCCAATAGAAAGGTGCTACCAAGTGTTGTCGATTTAAAAGATTGTTCTAGTATGAGTGAGTGGGAGGAAAAACTATCCACACCTGCTGAATCATTACCAGCCATAGATTTATACAAAGGTGGGTATTGGAATAACGTTAAAAAACTATACTCACAAGTAGACGATTTATACATCATATCTACAGGTTATGGTTTAGTACACTCAAGTGACAAAATTAAATCATATCAAGCAACGTTTTCCCAATCATCACAGAACTGTGTATCGTTTATAGCTCAACCCAAGGAGTGGTGGGATTATTTATCTAGAAATAGAGATATAACATCCATCTATAACGAAGAAGATATTTTCATCATCTATACATCGTTTGTTTATAGTAAAGCCATATTCAACGATCTGATTAATATTATAGATAAACCAAACGTATTTTTTGTATCACCTGATACTAATATTAAGGAGTTTAATCCATATAAACTAGCAACAAATATTAGATTAATATACCATCCAGAGTTTAAAGGTGGGAACGCAACCAATATTTCATCCAAATGTATTAGTTGGTTAATCCAAAATGGAGATAGATTTAACTGGGATAAAGACAAAATAAACCAATGGTTTATTGACGAATCAAAAGACTTACCAGATCCATATGCTAGTCGAAAGTTTACCAACAAAAAGGTTGGAGACGAGGTAATCCTTTCGTATATTACGAATAATCCAGATAAATCACTTAAACAGGTGGTTGGGATTTTAAATAGTGAAGGTATGGCATGTGGAACCAATAGAATAAACAAATTATACAATACGCACTTTAATTAAAGGGCACATATGTATACCAAAATAACGAACGCACCTTCCGGGCAATAGTTATGTTTTAATTTAACCGGTGATCTTAGGACACCACAAAACAAATGATATGAGTACATTAAACTTGTTCGAGAGAACACCATTCGATTTATTAGTTAGAAACTTTCTAACAACCGAGGCAAACTACAGACCCGTAGAACAAAACCTCAAACTAGCACACCCATTAGATATTTATCAAGACAACAACGGCCTCACATTTGAGATTGCTTGTACTGGTATTGATAAAAATGACCTTGAAATTCTTATTGAAGGTCAAACACTAAGAGTAAATTACGATAAGAAACAAGACGTATCAGAAGAATTAGCTGAAGAAGAATCTTCTAAAGAATATCTTTATAAAGGTATTGCTAAACGTTCTTTTAACTTAGGTTGGAAAATCGATTCTAAATTTGAACTATCAAAAGCGATTCCCACATTCGAAAACGGACTTTTAGAAATTACAATTCCTTATTTAAAAGGTAAAGGCGTAAAAACGTTAAAAATTAAGTAAAAATCTTCCCGGAAGGGGTTGGTTATTACAAATTTTATTCGTATATTAACGTCAAATATAAAAAGTTATGGCAAATCCAAATTTTAAAGGACGTCCCAAAGGGACAAACAAAGTTACTATTACTGATCCAAGTCTAGGTAAATATTACATTACCCAAGATGAGTGGTCTTACAATCTAGTTCGTAAAAACGCTAATAGTGAGACTACTATAGGTTATTATAGAAACTTACAAGAAACGTTAAAGTCAGCAACAAAACATCTGGCTTTAGACGGACAAGAAATTACATTAGACAATTATATTAATCAATTAAACAGTAAATTAGATGAGTTCAGCAAAAGCTTTAACTAACGTTGTAGCAGTTTTCGATGCTATTATAGTTAGACCTCTAGAAGAGGAAGAAACAACATTCGGTTCTATTATAGTACCGGATATGGGTAAAGAGAAACATATAACAGGAGATGTTATCTCAGTAGGACCTGGAAGAATGTCAGTTATGGGTAATCTAATCCCAACAGTTATTAAAGTAGGTGATAGAGTTATTCTACCACAAGTAGGTGTAACTAAAATTGACTCTATTGATGGTGAGTTAGTTGCATGTGATGAAGGAAAAGTTTTAGCAATATTAAAATCAAACAATGAGTAAACAAGTAAAACTAGGAACCGAAGCTAGAAAACAGTTAGTACAAGGTATTGACACATTAGCAGATGCAGTAGTATCAACATTAGGACCACATGGTAGAAATGTAGTTATAGCAGGACCTGAATCTCCACAATCTACAAAGGATGGAGTTACAGTTGCTAAATCTATTACATTAAAAGACCCAATCCAAGAACTAGGAGTTCAATTGGTAAAACAAGCAGCTGAACAAACAGCGGATAAAGCAGGTGATGGTACTACAACATCTACTCTACTCGCTCGTGAAATGGTTAAAGATGGGTTAACAGCATTAAATAATAACGAAAACGCTGTTCAAATCAAAAGAGATATTGATATAGCAGTTAAGGATGTAGTGGAATCACTTCGTTATAAAGTTAGTCAAGATATATCAGCTGAAGGTCAGTTAGAACAAGTAGCGACAGTATCAGCTAATAACGATTCTGAAACTGGAAAGTTAATCGCTACATCTATTGAAAAAGTAGGATTAGAAGGAGTGGTACATATTGAAGAATCTCGTACTGGAGAAACATATTTGGAAACAGTAGAAGGTCTACAGTTTGATAAGGGTTATAAATCACCTTATTTCGTTACTGATAATAATACTATGTCAACTGTTTTAGACAATCCATTTATTCTAATAGTTGATGGTAAACTAACAGCAGTTAAAGACTTATTACCTATCTTAGAGGGAGTATCAGCTCAATCACGTTCATTATTAATCATCGCAGATGATATTGAACAAGAAGCATTAGCTACACTAATCGTTAATAAGATGAGAGGTATCATCAACGTTTGTGCTGTTCAAGCACCAGAGTTTGGAGATCGTCGTAAGTTAGTATTAGAAGATATTGCTATTACAACAGGTGGTACAGTATTTAGTAAAGACAAGGGTATGAAATGGGATCGTTTTGATACCAATTGGTTCGGTTCAGCTCGTACTGCTACTATTTCAAAAGAAGAAACTACGATTGTTGATGGTCAAGGTGATGCAGACACAATCAAACTACGTATTGAAGAGTTACAAGCACAAATCGACAAATCTACAACACCATACGAGATTGAAAAACTACAAGATCGTTTGGCTAAGTTTGTGGGTGGAGTAGCGATTATTCATGTTGGTGGTCAGACTGAAACCGAAATGAAAGAGAGAAAAGATAGAGTTGATGATGCTTTACACGCAACAAAAGCTGCTATCGAGGAGGGTATTGTACCTGGTGGTGGTCGAGCATTATTAGAAGCTAAATCAGCTATTACAAACTCAGACACAACAGGTGGTAAAATCGTATCTCAAGCATGTGTTAAACCATTTATTCAAATCTTACAAAACGCGGGTATTGAAAAAACAGATGCTCATATTATTGCAAATGAGGTTGAAAACGGTGATTTATCTAAATCATACGATTTAAAAACAGATGAGATTATCGATTTCTACGTTGCTGGTATTATTGACCCAACTAAAGTAACACGTACTGCATTACAAAACGCAGCATCAATCGCAGGTACTATTCTATTAACAGAAGCTGTAGTGGTAGACGAAGAATCAGATGATAACTCAGCAGGAGGTGTTGATCCAACACAATTCATGTAATGGTAAGAACAGAGATAGAAACACAATACGACTTAATAGCTGAACGCATTAAACCAGGAGATAGGTGGTCGCTAGTAGGTGAAAGAGTAGTTCATAAATCACTAACTGATGCTTTAGAGGCTTGGTTTAGTGTTAATCAAGAACAAGTTTCATTCAGGCTTGACCCCCTAGATTCTAAGTTGTATGTTATACGTGAAGAACAAGTAGAAGTTAAACCAGAACCAATTAAAACATTTAGTTTATATGGCGAACTCAGTCAGACTAACGAGCAATAATAAACATACGTTACTAAATGAGCGTTACCGTCCTACAACATTGGACGGTTACGTTGGTAACGAACAACTTAAAACTACAATAGCTAAATATCTAGAACAAAACGATATTCAGAACTACTTATTTCATGGTCAAGCAGGAACAGGTAAAACTACCTTAGCTAAAATTGTGATTAATAATCTGGATTGTGAGTCACTTTATATTAACGCAAGTGATGAGCGTGGTATTGAAACTATTAGAGATAAAGTTGTAGGTTTTGCTAGTGTAGCAAGTTTTAAACCCTTAAAGGTTGTAATACTTGATGAGGCTGATTTTTTAACTATCCAAGCACAAGCATCGTTAAGAAACGTAATCGAAACATATTCTAAATCAACACGTTTTATATTAACTTGTAACTTTATTGAACGTATTATTGATCCTATCCAATCAAGGTGTCAAACGTTTAAAATACAAGCCCCAACCAAATCTGATGTAGCTAAACATTTGGTTAATATTTTGGAGACAGAAAAAACGAGTTTTGACTTAGAACAAATCAAATCGTTAGTTAACCAATACTACCCAGATATTCGTAAGATGCTTAATACAATACAAGCATCCACCATAAAAAATACGCTTAATCTGGATAAATCAACGTTAGTATCAACTTCATATATGAGTGATGTATTAAAAGAGTTATCGTTAGACCAACCCAACTTCACCACTATTAGACAAACAATAGCTGATGCTAGTGTAAGTGATTTTGATGAATTATATCGTTTTCTATATGACAATTCAGATAAATACCTACCCAATAAGCAAGGTACAGTAGCTATGCTTATAAATGAACATCAATACCAATCAAACTTTCGTATTGATAAAGAGATCAATGCTATGAGTTTAATCCAAAGTTTAATCTATAACAAATAATTATGAATCCACAACAACCCGGACCACCACCAATCGATTTAAAAAACACTTCTGCTGTTAAGAACAGTGAAGGTACATCTGTATTTTTACAAGGAGTTATTTTACGTAAAGTATCTAAGTTCGTAGCAGGTACAGACTCAGATGCATTAATGCCAATCCCAGTATTTTATGATGGGGCAACTGGTAAATTAGTAGAAGACTCAGTACCAACCGACTTAAGAGAAGAGTATAAAGATGAATTACTGTAAAAACGTATTTGATTGGGGTAAACATATAAACCAATATAAAACTGCGGCTGATAAGTTTTCAACCGCAGATTGGGATATGTTTAACGCTTATGTAGTACATAGATTGATTAGTATGAACCCTAATCATCTGATTGTAGCAAACGAAGCACAAAAGTTTCACCCAACCGAAAAACGTAAAATATATGAGTTTTACAAAGAGTTTATTCCTAAAAACAATAAGTGGAGTAAATATGTAAAATCTAAAACTAAAAAGGTTAACTCCGATTTACTATTAGAACTATCCTCATATTATCAGTGCTCACAAAAAGAAGCAACAGAATACCGATCATTGTTGGCTAAGCCAGATATCATTCGTATATTGACACATAGAGGAAATGATGATAAAACCATTAAAAAGTTATTAAAATGAAAGCTGAATTATACAAAATGCTGAAAACAGAGGCTGAAGCAGAAAAACAAAAAGCCTTATTATCACTAGACTTATTAGGTAACCATGCTGTTGGTATTGGTGATCATAGTACTGAAGATTTTTATAAAAATGCAACAGAGGCATTAGTAATGTTAGTAGATGCTGATGATAAATTATCTGTTTTAGATAAGTATTTTAAAAATTCAATTCAACTCAATGGGTGATTCAGTAAAAAAACATAATGAAGGTTCAGGTCGTAGACTATACCCAGGAGATATCACAATTACAGACACCACAAACGCACTCTACCCAGATACCACTTTTACTCCAAAAACAGATAAGTATGTTCAAAGAGTTAAAGATAACTTCGAACAACGATCACAAACAGGTATCGAAAAATATGGTACAACATTAGAGCGTAAGGATGTTGATTTGTTAGGTTGGTTAACCCACCTACAAGAAGAACTTATGGATGCAACGTTATATATAGAAAGATTAAAAGATGAAACTACCAAAAATAGTTAGAGATTTACAAAACGTAACAATACCTGAGATAAACTATGGTTTTCAAAAAAACATATCATATTCTCAAATGTCTATGTATAGAAAGTGTCCTCATCAATGGGCTACACAATACAAAGAAGGTAATAAACGTTATTCCCCCTCTATCCATTTAGTTTTTGGTACTGCAATGCATGAAGCTATCCAACATTATTTAGATGTAATGTATGATAAGTCAGTGACTGCAGCAGATCGTATTGATTTAGACGAATATTTTAATGAAGTTTATATCAAAGAATATAAGAAATCTCTTAAAACCAACAACAACGAACATTTCTCATCAGCAATTGAAATGAGAGAGTTTTATGATGATGGTATTACTATTTTAGATTACTTTAAATCTAAACGAGGTGCTTATTTCTCTAAACGTAAAACACACTTAGTTGGTTGTGAGTTACCTATACTAATCCCACCTAACCCAGCATTCCAAAATACTTTGTATATGGGATACTTAGATGTAGTATTATATAATGAAAATACAGACAAGTTTACTATTATTGATCTTAAAACTTCAACTAGAGGTTGGAAAGATAAAGATAAAAAGGATGAAGAAAAACAATACCAACTATTGTTATATAAAGAATTTTTCTCCAAACAATATAATATCCCAATCGAAAACATTGAGATTGAATTCTTAATATTAAAACGTAAGTTGTATGAAAACTTAGATTTTGCTCAAAAACGAATACAATCGTTTAAACCTGCTGCTGGTAAAATAAAACTATCAAGAGCAAATAGAGCGATCAATGAGTTTATTAACGAATGTTTTACTACAACAGGTGATTACAAAGAACGATCGTTTGACAAAAACCCATCAAAGTGGAATTGTGGTTTTTGTCCCTTTAAAGAAGATGCTGAGTTATGTGGTGCTGGGGTATATCTTTAGAACTTTGATAATATGTATATGAAAATATATTATAAAAAACAATATTATGACTACAAATGACAAGAAAAAACTAACTAGTGTAAAAATAGACCCTGAATTATGGGATTTATTTAAAATCGAATGTATTAAACGTAAGTTTTCATTCCAAAAACTATCAGAACGAGCAATCGATTTGTATATGAAGGATGAAGATTTTAGAAGAAAAGTTACAAACCATAGTGTATAAGTATAAAAGAGTTATTATATTACAACAAATAAAAGTTCATGACAAGCAGTTACAAACATATTCCTAAGGCACAACGTAAAAAAATTCTATTAATCTGTGATGATATTAGAGTCCATAGTGGTGTTGCCACAGTAGCAAAAGAAATAGTGATGGGTACTGCCCACCACTTTAATTGGGTTAACTTAGCAGGTGCTATTAAACACCCAGAAAAAGGTAAACGATTAGATTTATCTGACTCTATCAATCAAGAAATTAATATACCGGACAGTCATGTCCATGTTATTCCAACAGATGGTTATGGGGATCCATCATTATTGAGAGAAATATTAAGGAACGAAAAACCAGATGCCTTAATGTTAATCACTGATCCACGTTATTTTGAATGGGTATTTAAGATGGAAAATGAAATCCGTAAACAATGTCCTATTACATATCTTAATATTTGGGATGACTACCCAGCACCTATGTTTAATAGACCATTTTATGAATCATGTGATTTGATGATGGGTATATCTAAACAGACAGTTAATATTAATAAATTAGTATTAGAGGAAACAGCAAAAAATAAAATATTACGTTATATACCTCATGGATTAAACACCAAACTATTCCACCCAGTAGATCCTAAAGATAAAAAATTAGTTAATTTTAAGAAGAATATCTTAAAAGGACGTAAATCTGATTTTACTTTATTTTTTAACTCACGTAATATTAGACGTAAACAAATACCTGATGCTTTATTAGCATTTAGAGTATTTTTAGATGAGCTACCTAAAGAAAAAGCAGAAAAATGTCATTTTATTCTACACACTGAACCACGTTCTGAACATGGTACAGATTTAGAAGCAGTTGTTGAATTTCTATTTGGTAAAGATTTTAAAGATAATATTATTTTTTCAACTACTAAATACCCACAAGATCAATTAAATCTACTTTACAATTGTGCTGATGCTCAAATATTATTAACATCAAACGAAGGTTGGGGTTTAACACTAACTGAATCACTATTAGTTGGTAATCCTATTATAGCAAACGTAACAGGTGGTATGCAGGATCAAATGAGATTTGCAGATGGGTACGATAGATGGATTGATTTCGATGCAGATTTCCCATCTAATCATAGAGGTACTTATAAAAAACATGGTGAATGGGCATTCCCAGTTTACCCAACATCTAGATCAGCACAAGGTTCTATCACAACACCCTACATATTTGATGATAGGTGTGCGTTTGAAGATGCTGCTAAACAAATTAGGACAGTATATGATTTAGACCCAACAGAACGTAAAGCAAAAGGATTAAAAGGGATGGAGTGGGCCAAAAGTGATGAAGCAGGATTTACAACTGAACATCAAGCAGAACGTGTTATAGAAGCGTTTACTACATTATTCGATACTTGGAAAGGTAGAGAAGCGTTTGATTTAGTTAACGCAACAGAATTTACAGGAAGACATTTAAACCACAAATTAATATATTAAGTTATGAGTAAAAAGTTAACATATGTAATTAGTTCACCTTTTGATACGTACAGTGGATATGGTGCTAGATCACGTGATTATATCAAATCAGTTATAGATTTAGGTAAATACGACGTTAAACTAATGACACAGAGATGGGGTGAAACGGCTTGGGGTTTTTGTGATAACGAACCAGAGTGGGCATTTTTAAAAGATTACTTATTACCTGATAATAAACTACCAGGTAAACCAGATATTTGGAGTCAAATAACTATCCCAAATGAATTCCAACCAGTGGGTAAATATAATATTGGTGTAACCGCAGGTATTGAAACTACAGTTTGTGCTGGTGATTGGATCGAGGGTATGAATAGAATGGATATGAATTTAGTATCATCACAACATTCAAAAAAGGTATTTGAAATAACTCAGTTTGAAAAAAAGGATAAAGAAAAGACAGTAGGTCATATTAAACTAGAAAAACCAGTTGAGGTTTTATTTGAAGGTTTAAATTTAGATGTTTATAAAAAATTATCACCTAAAGAAGTAAGTTTAGATTTATCTCAAATTAAAGAATCGTTTTGTTATCTATTTGTAGGTCATTGGATGAATGGGAGTTATGGTCACGATCGTAAAAACGTAGGTTTATTAGTTAAGTCGTTTTTAGAAACATTTAAAAACCAAAAGAACAAACCGGCACTTATTCTTAAAGCATCTATTGGGTCAAGTTCGTATGCATCTAGAGAAGCTTTATTAAAACGAATTAGCGCATTGAAAAAAACAGTAAACTCATCAAATCTACCTAACATATACATTATGAATGGTGATTTGAGTGATCAAGAAATAAATGAATTATACAACCACCCCAAAGTTAAAGCGATGGTTAGTTTAACTAAAGGTGAAGGATTTGGTAGACCATTATTAGAATTTTCATCAATAGGTAAACCTATGATAGCATCAGGATGGTCAGGTCAAGTTGATTTTTTACATCCTGAAAAAACATTTTTATTAGGCGGTGAATTAGAACAAGTACATGAATCTGCTGCTAATAAGTGGATATTAAAAGAATCTAAATGGTTTAAACCAGATCTTAGCATAATAGGTAGTGTATTAAAGGATATGTTTAAAAACTACAAAAACTATGTAGTAAAAGGAAAACAACAAGGACACTATAGTAGAACTAACTTCTCGTTTGATAAGATGACTGAATTATTAGGAACTTATTTAGATAAGTATGTAAAGATACCAGAAGAAGTAAAATTGCAATTACCAACCTTAGAAAAAATAGATTAATATGGATTTTGACAAAATAATAGATTGCCCTAAATCAGGCGGGGATTTATGTTACAAAACAGAAGTAACAAAAGATATAACTAACTTTTTTAGTTTATCTTGTGGTTTTTGGACTAATAGTTTGATGAAAGAAGGTTCTGAATTTTATAATGAACAATTACAAACACTTCCTGAGTTATATAAAGATTTAGCATGGACCGATCCTAAAACTGATTTAATATGGTTACCCAATACTATTAATATAATGGAAAAGGGTATGGTATTTGCTGATGGGTCTGATACAACAAATTGGAGATGGGCTGGAGTATTAGCAAAGGAAGTAAATGAAGAAGAAAAGGAGCAACTAAAAGGAGCAACACATAAACCAGATATGAAAACGATCAAACATTTTGATGAACGTGATTTTATGGATGCTTTAAGTTATATAGGTCTATTACCATAATAAAAACAACGTTATATGAAACTATCATTAGCAGTTACCGTATGTAATGAATACGATGAAATCCAACGATTAATACCATTTTTAAAGGAAAATAAACGTAAACAAGATGAGATAGTAGTTCTATTCGACCAAAAGAATGGAGATCAAAGAGTAGCAGATTACTTAACAACGTTTAGTAAATACCCTAACTTTCAGTTTTGGAGAGGATACTTTGATGATGACTTTGCTGAGTGGAAAAACACACTCACTGACTATTGTAAAGGGGACTATATATTCCAAATAGATGCTGATGAAATACCCCATAAATCACTACTAACTAATATCCCAGCCATAATCGAATCCAACGATGAAAATGAAGTATATTGGGTACCTCGTATTAATACAGTTGAGGGTTTAACTGAAGATGATATTAATAACTGGCATTGGAAGGTTAACGATAAAGGGTGGGTTAACTTCCCAGACCCTCAAATGAGGATTTATAAAAAGAGTAGTAAGATACTCTGGAAAAATAAAGTCCATGAACGTTTAGATGGTTATAATACTTATGCTATGTTACCCCAATCTGAAAAATATTGTTTATATCACCCAAAAGATATAAAACGTCAACGTAAACAAAACGATTATTACGATACCTTACAACCCTAAAATAAAATAAATATGATTCCAAATGTAGTGCATTTTGTATACATTAAAGAAAGACCTTGGAAACTTCATCATTATTTAGCAGTCAAATCAGCCCTTGTGAAAGCAAAGGCTGATTCTGTGAAAATATGGTTAGATGAAGAACCAGATGGAGAGTGGTGGGATAAAACCAAACCACTAGTTTCAGTTCATAAAGTTAAAGCACCAACTGAAATATTTGGTAAACCTATTACACAACCCGCTCATAAAAGTGATGTAATACGTTTACAAGTATTAATACAAGAAGGTGGTATTTATGCTGATACTGATGTTATATTTGTCAAACCACTTACTGATCTACTTAATAACGATTTTGTTATGGGTCAGCAAGGTGTAGATGGTTGTGAGGGTTTATGTCCTGCTACTATGTTAGGTGCTAAAGATTCTAAGTTTGCTAAACAATGGTTAGCAGGGTTTAAAGATACGTTTGGTGGTGGGCCTCCAGGTTCAGATACTTGGTGCACACACTCAGTAAGTTATCCAAGATGGTTATCTCAACAAATGCAACATGGTATTACTATTATAGACCACGATGCGTTTTTCCTACCCCTATACCATCAAGATCATATTGAGATGCTATTTGAAAAGGATATTAGTTTCCCCAAGGCATACTCACACCATCTATGGGAATCATCAGGTAAAAAATACTTAGATGAGATGACAATCGAAAAAATAAAAAACGAAAATACAACGTTTACAAGATTAGTAAAAGATTTAATATGAATGTAGTAATATTCGCATCAGATGCTAAGGCATTAAGTTCACTTAATAGTGTTATTCAAGAAGCAGGCAAACAAGGTATACGTTTATTTGCTATGGTAACTCACTCTACCCAACTAAGACATCCAAAATATCAACAAAATCACTTTCAAATATTATGTAACGTTGATCGTAAAAAGGTAGTATGGAGTGATAGTTTAGGTGTAGATTTACCCTTCAAACCAGATTGGTTAATAGTAAATCGTGAACGATGGGACCCAGAATCAGGTATTATTAGTGAGTTTAAAAATAAGTTTAAAAGTAAAGTAGCATTAGTAGAACCCAATTCACAAATGTTAACTAATCCTGAAAATATACTTGAGGGTTTATCTAGAAATAGATTCCAAGATATGATTGATGTAAACTTTGATCACTCAACTTGGATTAAAAGTATAAGACAATCAGTTGGTATAAGGGGAAACTTTCAAGTAGTAGGTAATCCTAAATACGATTTAAACCTAGCCCCTGAAGATAAAACACTAGAACAACTTAAACAAAAATATAATATAGATCCTAATAAGGAAAAAGTATTATTATTTAGTATACTCAGTTCAGCTAGGAGTAAGTTAAAAGATATCTATCTTAAAATGATTCAAGATAACCCTCAAAAACAATTTTTCTACAAACCATATCCTGGTGAACCGTTTGATGGTAAATTTAAAAATGATTATCACCCCCATTTTTTTCTACCTAACTGTACTCCCATATTAGAGGAAAGTGATATTTGGGGTATGTTTGATTTATGTGATACCCATGTTGGTATATTAGGTTCAATTAACCATGCTACGTTATTATCAAATAAAAAATACATTGATGTATCTAAACCTTTAGGAGTTAGAGAAGCATATTTAGATCCATCCCCTATATTTCAAAGTGGAGAGGGAATAGAACAGAACAAGGAGATGTGGAAGGGAGTATTAAACCTAAAATCAGATAGTGATTTAAAAAATATTATAAATGGTAAAGCAATGGATGTAGCAAATGTTAACAACGAGGTTGTTTGGGCCAAATTAGATTCGTATATTAACGATGATTCAGATAAGAATAAACAAAATTTACTTAAGTTATTTGATGATTATAACGATGGGAATGCTTGTAAACGAATCGTAAATTATTTAAAAGAAAATGTATGAAGGATATAAACGATGTTTTATTTATAGTTGAAGCAAGATTACATAGTAGTAGAATGCATCAAAAAATGATTAAACCATTTGCAGACACTACATTATTAGATTTATTATTATCCAAACTAAAATCAATAGATTTAATCCCCAAAGATAACCTATACCTATCTGCTTACGAAGATGAAATAAAGGATATAGGAAACAAACACAATATAAACATATTTCATAGAAGCACAGAATCTGCTAACGCAGAAGATTTACAAACAGTAAAGGAATGGCATGATAAGTTACCATTTAAATATGTTGTAGCAATAAACCCATGTACTCCACTAATCAAATCAGAAACCATAGAGGGTTTTATAAAATCGTTTATAGAATCAGAAGATGAGGGAGCGTTTTCAGTATTTGAAAAACAAACATATTACTGGGATAAAAGTGGTAAAATGATTACAAAGTGGCCAGATGGTCAACAAATGTTTAATACAAAGTTTGTCGATCCAGTATATGAAGCAGCCCATGTTTTATATGCATCAAGACTTGACATCATCAAAAAAGGTTATTATATTACAGACAAATTACCAGTAGAACCTCATTTATTCGTTATTAATGAATTAGAGGCTTTTGATATAGATTATGATCATCAATTTAAGGTAGCAGAACAATTATATAAAATAGAAAAAAATGTTTAAAAACAAAACGGTTTTAATTACAGGAGGAACAGGATCTTTAGGTACAGGTTTAATTAGACGATTAATAGGTTATGGAGCTACTATTGTAGTATATTCAAGAGATGAGGCAAAACAAGCCGAACTACTAAGAAAGTTTCCATCAATCATTAGAGTTATAGGAGATGTAAGAGATTTTCAACAACTTGACACTACTATGAAAATACATAAACCTAACTTTGTATTCCATACAGGTGCACTTAAAAGAGTAGATGATATTGAGTTTTACCCTATGGAAGGGATTAAAACAAACGTTATAGGATCAGATAATGTAGCTAGAGCTTCATTAATAAACAATGTTGAGAGATGTGCTTTAGTATCAACTGATAAATCATGTCAATCAGTAAGTGCTTATGGTGCTACTAAATTATTAGCAGAAAGAATATTTACAAACTATGATTACCAATCAACATCAACTAAGTTCTGTTCAGTTCGTTATGGTAATGTTATAGCATCACGTGGGTCGTTTATTCCACTATTTCTAGATCAAATAAATAAGGGTGAAACACTTACTTTAACACATGCTGAGATGAGTCGTTTCCTATTTACATTAGAAGATGCTGTTGATGCTGTATTAAACTCTTTAATTAATACTATTGGTGGTGAGGTATTTATTCCTAAAATAAAATCATATACACTACCTACTTGTGTTAAAGCGTTAGAGCAAATAGCAGGTAAAAAAGCAGATTATGTTATTAGTGGTTTAAGACCAGGAGAGAAGTTACATGAAAGTATGTTAGATGAAACTGAAATAAACCTATCATATGAAGTTCCAAATACAAACTTAGTATGTATCAAACCCCAATATACTAAAAAGGATTGGAGTAATACTAACTATAAAAAATACACAGGACCAGTTTACATATCTTCTAACTTTATTAGTGAGGATATAGACGGGTTAGTAAAACTTATTAGTAGAGGAGTTAAGGAGTAAATATGAAAATGGATTTACATATGAGAATAATAGCATTAGGTACAGGAGAATCATGTGATCATCACTCATCAAAACTAAATAACCTAGCCCCAGATATTGAAAAAATAGCATTTCATAGGGCTTTTATGTTACTTAAGGAAAGAGGTGTTGATGTAGATTATTGGACATGGACAGACCCAGATGCGGCTGAAAGTGGATTAAAGTGGATGGTTGCTAACCCAACAGAAAAACACCCCAAAATAATATTACCATATTGGAGTCGTAGTGAATCTGATATTAGTAAGTTTTATCCTATAGCATCTAATCTTAAGTTTACTGGAAGAATAAAAGAACATTTTAGGTTATTAAATAGTGAATCTGTTAAAAAGAATATTACCTTTTTGGATAATGCTATTAACTATGTAAAACAGTCAAGTCTTGTTACAGATAATAGATTTAGTAGTAACCAAATAGTATTTCATACACCCAATAAAAAAACTGGGAACGGAGGTCAAGGGTATGGTGCTGAAAATGTATTTACAAGACACTTACTTCCAATATGTCACTATTTAGGAGCAAACGAAGTTTATAACTTAGGATTAGATAATCAAGGTCTTGGTTTTAATCGAGGTGTATCTCAATGGAAGGGACAATCCCACGAAGTAAATGAATCACTAGGTTACTTTAAACAGTGGATGGAGTGGGATAAAGAACATAATATGAAGATATACCGTTGTATGGAAGATAAGTTTACTAACATAGGCGATATAGTACCTTACAAACCCTTAGAAGATTTATATGAATAAAATAGCATTAATCAGTTGTGGTAGATCAGATTATAACATTTATTTACCTCTAATAAAAAAGTTAAATAGTAATCCTACTATTAAGTTAGATATAATAGCAGCAGGCACACACTCAATGCCTGAATATGGTAATACCATAGATTTATTTGCTAAAGATAACCTAACAGTAACTCATATTATTGATACAATATCTAATGATGATAGTAGTCAAGGTATAGTTAAATCTATGGCAGACACAATGTCAGATTTCTCTAATATTTGGGAAAACAATAATTATGATTTAGTATTTGTATTGGGGGATCGTTATGAAATGTTTGCAGCGGTATCATCAACAGTACCATTTAATATACCATTAGCTCATTTACATGGAGGTGAGACAACATTAGGTGCTATTGACGATAAGTTTAGACATGCTATAACAGCTATGTCAACATATCATTTTACATCAAACGAAGAACATAAACAACGAGTTATAGACATAATAGGATCAGATAAACATGTTTATAATGTAGGTGCCCTATCAATGGAGTTTATTAATGAGTTAAACCTACCAGTAACTCATAACAACAATGTATTATTCTGTTACCACCCAGAAACTGTTAATCTAAATAACGAGGATAGTATAAACGAAATATGTGATGCAGTTGAACAGATGGATTCTACATTTACTATTTTATTACCTAATAACGATACAGACCATAACGTAGTAAGGGATACTATAAAAAAACGATTAAAAGGTGGTAGATATAATATTAAAACTGCGTTAACACATATTGAATATTATACTGAGTTAGCTAACTGTAAGTGTATGTTAGGTAATAGTTCAAGTGGTATCTATGAGGCAGCATCGTTTGGTAAGTATGCTATTAACTTAGGAGATCGACAAAAAGGTAGGATTACTGGAGGAAATGTCATACATTGTGGTATAAATGCAGATGAGATAGTTGAAGCATATAACAAAGTAGGCAAATGGGATGGAAGTAATATTTACTCTAAACCAAATACAAGTAATAAAATAATAGAGGTTATAAATGGATAACATTAAACAAAATATTACAGTTATTGGAAGTGGAGGACATAGTAAAACAGTATGTAGTGCTATAGAATCCATGATGTATTTTAATATTAAGGTACTAGATAACGACACTTTATTAACATCATCAGAGGATACAGTTGTAATAGCTATTGGGAATGATGATATTAGAAATAGAATAGTTGACAACATATCAAATAGTTCAATAGTAGTTAAAGATATTGAATCAAATGTTGATGAACAAACATCCATAGGTGAGGGTACAGTAATACTTAAGGGAGCAACAATACAAAGGGATGCTACTATAGGTAAACATTGTATTATTAATACAAATGCCTCAGTTGATCATGATTGTAATATAGGTAACTTTACACATATAGCACCTGGAGTTAATCTATGTGGTAATGTAACAGTAGGTAACAACACACTAATAGGTGTGGGATCATCTGTAATACCAGGCATCACAATAGGTAATAACGTAGTGATTGGAGCGGGTTCAGTTGTAGTTAAAGACATACCTGATAACGTTATGGCGTTTGGAAATCCTTGTAAATATGAATAATACTATTATAATAGCAGAGGCGGGTGTTAATCACAACGGTGATATAAATCTAGCCAAACAACTTATAGATAAAGCAGATGAAGCAGGAGCTGACTTTATTAAGTTTCAAATGTTTAAGTCTGAAAATATAGTATCTAAAAACGCTACTAAAGCTGATTATCAAAAACAAACTACCAATGTAAATGAATCCCAACTTGATATGCTTAAACAACTTGAGCTATCAAAATCAGATTATAAAGAACTAAATGATTATTGTTTAGATAAATCTATAGACATATTTGCTACTGCTTTTGATTTAGACAGTATTAAAGAAATAGATGGATATAAACCTGAAATAATAAAAATACCATCAGGTGAAATAACAAATTTACCATATTTAGAATCATTAGCTGACTTACATAAAGGGATGGTATGGTTAGGGGGTAAAAGTCATTTTATGGATTGTCCTCATTTTGTTATATCAACTGGAATGTGTTCTATCTCAGAAATAGAGGATGCTTTAAGGGTATTTAGAGATAGAAAAATAGATAGAATAACAGTATTACATTGTAATACTGAATATCCTACACCTATGGTGGATGTTAACCTAAAGGCTATGCAAACAATAGGTACTACTTTTGATGTTGGGATAGGATACTCAGATCATACATTGGGTATTGAGGTACCTATAGCAGCAGTAGCATTAGGTGCTCGTGTTATTGAGAAACACTTTACCTTAGATCGCAATATGGAAGGACCTGATCATAAAGCATCTCTAGAACCTGATGAGTTAAAACAGATGGTTAGTTCGATTCGTAATATAGAACAAGCATTGGGTAGCACTATAAAACAACCCTCTAAATCAGAGTTAAAAAATAAAGATATTGCTCGTAAAAGTATTGTAGCAAACCATAATATTAAAAAAGGAGATATATTAACAGTTGATAATCTAACAGTTAAAAGACCAGGTACAGGTATTTCACCTATGCTATGGTATGATGTTATAGGTACAATAGCAACTAAAGATTATAACGAAGATGATTTAATATGAGAGTATTAATAATAGGTTTAGGTTCTATAGCTCAAAAACATATTATCGCACTTAGATCTGTTGTTGGTGATATTAAAATAGATGCGTTACGAAGTACACCTAACCCAACTATACATCCTAATATAACAAACGTAACTAGTATAGATAGGGATTACGATTTAGTTATAATATCTACCCCATCATCAAACCACTTAGATGATATCAAAAAACTATTAGGTACATCAACACCCATAATGGTTGAAAAACCATTCCTAATAAACAAAGAACAAATAGAGGAGTTTAAGTTATTAAATATTACAAATCCTATTTACATAGCATGTAACCTAAGATTTGTTCCATCGTTTAATAAGTTTATAAACGATATTAATAACGATAAATCCAAAGTCAATGAAGTAACATCATATTGTGGTTCCTACTTACCAGATTGGAGACCCAACCAAGATTATACTAAATCATATAGTGCTAACTCTAAATTAGGTGGTGGTGTTAATTTGGATTTAATACATGAGTTTGATTTAATGTATTATATGTTTGGTAAACCAAATGAAGTAATGAAACGTAATAGAAAGGTTTCAACACTAAAACTTGACTCATATGATTATTCTCATTATATTTTAGGATATGATGATTTTGATGCTACAGTTAAACTAAATTATTTTAGAAAGGATTATAAACGTTATATCGAAGTAGTAAAAGAATCAAAAACATATTACTATGAGTTTAATAGTGAAGAGTTTTCTATTAGTTATGCTAAACAAATAGAATATGTGATTAATAATAGGGAATATGAAAATAATCCTACAAGTGCAATAGAAGTTTTAAATATAGTTTTATGATTTTAAAAGACAAAATAATAATAGTTACAGGTGGCTCAGGTTTAATAGGGACAGCCATAGTTGAAGACTTAAAGTCTGAGGGTGCTAAAGTATATAACTTTGATATTATAGACAACTACGATATTAATAATTTAACCAGTATAAGTGGTTTTATAAGTAATAATAATATTACTCATGTTGATGGGGTTGTAAATAACGCATACCCAAGAACAGATGACTTTGGATTAGATGTAGAAAACGAAGGAATATCAACGTTTTCAGGTAATTTACATTTACAATTAGGAGGTTTACACCAGTTTACTAAACAGATGATACCTTTTTTAAAAGATAGTAAGGGTAGTGTTGTCAATATTGCTTCGATTTATGGTATAGTTGGTAATGATTTTAGTTTATATGAGGGTACTAACCTAACATCTCCAGCAGCATATTGTGCTATTAAAGGAGGTACTATTAACTTAACTCGTTATATGGCCTCATATTATGGTAAGCAAGGTATTAGATTCAACTGTGTATCCCCAGGAGGAATATTAGATAAACAAGATAAAGTATTTATTCAAAACTATAATAATAAATGTCCTATGGGTAGAATGGGTAATCCTAAAGACATATCCCAACCAGTATCATTTTTACTATCAGATAAAGCTTCGTATATTACAGGACAGAACTTAGCAGTTGATGGTGGTTGGACAGCAATATAAAAATATGGAAAAAATAACATTTTGTATACCGAGTAAATCAAATCTACGTTATCTAAAAACTTGTATTCCAAGCATTAGAAATAACGCATCTAGATCAGACCACGAAATCATTATATTTGTGGATCAAGATGAAGATGGTACTATTGATTGGTTAGAGGAAAATAAAGACAAATATGACCTAACATGGATAGTTAATCCTATGTTAAAATATGGTACAATATATGGTATTGGTAGAGCATACGATGCTTGTATTGAAAAATCAACCACAGATGTGTTTATGATATTCCATGCTGATATGATCTTAGGTCATAACGCAGATTTATTAGCATACAACCACTTAGAGGAAGGTACCATAGTAGCATCAACTCGAATCGAACCACCATTACATCCAAACGGGGGTGAAAAAATATTAAAGGCATTTGGGATGTATCCTGAAGAGTTTAACGAAAAAATATTTGGTGAGTTTGTAGAACAAAGTGTTAATATAGATAAAACAACGAATGGTATATTTGCACCTTGGATGATGTATAAATCAGATCACCAAAACATAGGTGGGCACGATCCAAGAATGCACTCATGTAGAGAAGATAGTGACATATTTAATAGAATGTCTTTAGCAGGTTATAAGTTTATACAACCTTGGAATTCATTAGTATACCACTTTACAGGTAGAGGTGCAGGTTCGTTTAGTGAAGATAAAGCAAGACACGAAGCGTGGAAAGTGCAGATGGAAACCTCAACTAGAGAATATATTCGTAAGTGGAAATCATCAGTTAAACATACTGCGTTAATGGAACCCATAATAGCACCTATATACAACACGGCTATTGTAGTGAAAAACTGTAATACCCAACTGTTAACAGCGTTAGAACCATGGTCACATAACGTTTACGTTGATTGTGATTACTATGAATATATAGCACAGGAAAAAGACAATACTATTGACGATTTATTTGAAAAAATCAAATCTATTGATGAAAAACCTAAAAACGACATACTTATAAACATTGACGGCTCTACGTTTAATAACCAAGATTTCCAATTCTTACAACAAATAGGGGATATTATTAAAAACAGCGGTCAAATAGGAAAATCAAAACTAGGTAATATACTGATTGAAATAAATCAGTTAAATGAAATACAAAATGAATTGTGTAAAATGTAATAATGAGATTAACCCACTAAGGGTTAAAGCTCTACCAAACGTTAAAATCTGTATCGAGTGTGCTAGAGGCACAGTACAACGTAAAGCAGGTATGCCTGTAACTTATGGTTCAGGTGACCATACGTGGACTGAAACAGTAATAGTAAATCAGTCTACTTACGATCAACACCACCCCACACTCGAACAGACTTTAGATGAAGATGAACATATTGTTGAATTTGGAATAGAATAAATGCCATTAGCAAAACCCTTATCGAGAGCCGTAATCGAAACCGCTATGGCTAACACCAAGTCGAATAGGGCAGCAGCAAGGTATTCTAGATGTAGTTATACACACTACAAAAGTTGGGCTAAACAATATATTGATGAGGAATCAGGTAAATCTCTATTTGAACTTCATAAAAACCAAAGTGGTAAAGGCATACCTAAGTTTTTAAATCATAGTTCTAAAGAACCTGCTTTAATAGATATAATCGAAGGTAGAGTATCGGCTGCATCATTCAATCCTGAAAAACTAAAGTACAGGTTAATACAAGAAGGATATTTAGCTGAAAAGTGTAACTGCTGTGGTTTTGAAGAGCGTAGAGTATTAGACTATAAAATACCTTTAATATTACATTTTAAAGATAAAAATACTAATAACTACTTTGCTGATAATATTGAGATGTTATGCTACAACTGCTTCTATCTTAGAGTGGGAGATGTGTTTAACGACAAGGATATCCAAAAGTTTGAATCAGGCATCGAATCAACTCATAATACTTCAGAAAACGTTGATATGGATTTAGATGATTACACTAAAAAACGATTTATAGAGTTAGGTTTGATGGATGTAGATGAAGACGAAGCCAACGATTTGATAAGTAGAATATGAAGCGTAGCAAAAAACATAGAAAGTTAGTTAAAGATTACGATAAACAAAAACGTAAACATCTTGATAAACTAGCCAAAAAAATGTTGGATAACGATGAAAAGAGTCGTATATTGAAGGGTAAAGTTATCAATAAAGATATCTTAGATTTATTTTGATATGGCAACACAATTAGTATTTGACAGTGCTCAACAGTTTGAGGAGCTAGTAGCAGCTCAAGATTATGAATTAGCTACTTCATTTGTAGAATCGATGTTAAACAACATAAACGCAGACGAGGAAGTTGTTACTGTAATCGAAGCATTTTTTGAAGAAGAAGACACTATTTATGATTTTGAAATAGAAAAAGTAAACTTTATTCCTAATTTCAAAGAATTCCTTACAATATATGAACGTGAGGAGGATTATGAGGGATGCCTTATAATCTCAAATGCCATAAAAACACTCGAAGGTCAGGCATAACCTTAGTACTAACTAACACTTTATTTTATGATTAAGCTTTCAAGATTAATTATTATTGTAGTTGCATTGTGTGTAACAGCAGCATTTGCTAATTATTTACCAAAACCAACACACACTCCAATAAAAGTTATACCAAAAGAAGTTTGCATTACACCCCCAGAAGTTACACCAATCAAAATAGTTACGAAAGAACTACCTAACTTTTTAAATCAAATGGGTAAACGTGAATCCTCAAATCAATATGATGTTGTTAATAAATTTGGATACATGGGTAAATATCAGTTTGGACGTAAAACTCTTAACAAAATAGGTTACAAACACATATCAAATGAAAAGTTTTTATCAACTCCTTCAATACAAGAAGCAGCTATGTTAAAACTACTCAAATCCAACAAACGCACACTACGACGACAAATCAAAAAATACGTTAATACACGTAGGCATGGTGTGTTTATTACCGAATCTGGTTTGCTAGCAGCAGCACACTTAGCAGGTGCTGGTAACGTTAGAAAGTTTTTGAGAACTGGTAAAGATAAACAAGATGGATTAGGAACACCATTAACTGAATATTTAACTAAGTTTGGTGGGTACAATTTGGCTTTACTAAACTAAAATCGTATATTATACAATATGGAAAATAACGAAGAAATGGTTGTGTTGGAGATATTCAATGCTATGGCTGATGAAGTGTTAATGCATGAGGATTTGGATAGAGCAGAATTAAACCAATTATGCTCAGCTTTAAGTTTAGATTTACAACTAGCACGAGAAAACAAATATAAACGAAGGATTTTTGGTGAAGCGTAAAACATTTGTATATTTATAAGCGATAAACCAAAAATAAAATGACAGATCAAGAAATTCAACTTTTAGAAGAAGTAAATAGTATAGAACAGTTAACAACTGTTGACGACAAAGTTAACTATGTTTACAATGAATATGATGGTAGAAGTGGTTTAGGAGGACCATTTGATGGAGAACAATTTGATAGTAGTAAATCAAGTGAAGTAAGAGAATGGTTTGAATCAAACTAAACTATAACTACACTAAAGATAATATGAGGGATATTTGGCTACGCTAGATATCCTTCGTATATTTACGTATAATATAAATAAATAAAGGTCATGAAAGTAAAAGATTTAATAAAAGTATTAGAAGGAATAAATGGTGAATTTCCAGTTGTATTGAGAAATGAAGATTCTAAATTAGTTGAAGTTAAAAAAATCACTGAAAGTTTTGCACATGGGAAAGTAATACTAGAAAAATAAAAGTTATGGCATTATACAAAGTAAAGTATCGAGGTAAAACACGAATCACATATGCTGAAGGAGCATTGAAACTACCTGGTTCTATGGATAACATATCTGTAAGTAGATTCCAATATGAACATCATAATCTATTACCACCTATGCTAACTACGTTAGGTGGACAGAAATATATGATGCCAGGATGGGTTAAGGTTAATCACTATACTACACTAGCAGATTGTAAACATATACCTCCAGTTGTTAAAGTGACTGAGACTGAAAAGTTTGAGTTTAGTTCATCATCATCAACTAAAGTATATGTTGCAAAACGTATTACTAAACCAAGTGGTGAGGTTACACTAACGTGTAACTGCCCTGGAAGTTGGAGAGCGTTTGATAGACGTTGTAAGCATATTAAATCATTAGAAAAATAGTTATGTCAGTAAGAATAGAACAGTTTATAGATAATATGAGGTCTACAAGTAGTAGTACTGAAAAAGTAGGTATAATTAAGGAAGCAAGTTCGTATGCTCATAAAGCGTTAGAATATGCTTATAATCCTTATAAGCAATATTATGTTACAAGTAAAACTTGTATTAAAAACTCACACTTAAAACAAGTTCATAGTTTAGATTTATTTGAAGTATTAGATAAACTATCAAATCGAGAAGTAACTGGTCATGATGCTATTAAGTTAGTTAATGGATTAGATGACGAATCGATTTACAAAATCATAGATAAAGACTTAGGCATTAGAGCTGGAGCTAAAGTTATTAATAAAGCAATACCAAACCTAATCCCAACGTTTTCAGTTGCATTAGCTAAAGAATATGATAGCTGTGATTGGAAAGATAGTTGGTATGCTAGTAGAAAGTTAGATGGAGTTAGATGTTTAGCTGTAGTCAATGACGAAGGTGAATGCACTCTATACTCCAGAATGGGTAAAGAACTAACTACACTTAATAAAGTTAAAACAGCAATCGAAGCAACAGGTATTGTTAGTGTAGTATTTGATGGTGAAATATGTTTAGTTGATGAAAGGGGTAA
>ENA-ORDA01000772-ORDA01000772.1-marine-metagenome-genome-assembly--contig:-NODE-772-length-30039-cov-5.012449_pt1 | contig 30039 bp, 19 predicted proteins | sample MGYA00237778_ERZ508506 | MGnify/ENA primary metagenome ERZ508506 (study PRJEB26177, sample SAMN06267891) | marine metagenome | isolation source: Monterey Bay, California, USA | place: Pacific... | reverse complement strand
GGGTGTCGTTAACTATGACGACTGGCCTGAGTCTGGCTGTGGTCTTAGTGCCACCGGAGATGTAATAGCCTTCCTTCGAATAGACATTGTTTACATCTGTCTGCACGAGTTCACTGGCGTGACTACCTGAGAATATTCCGAACACAGAGAGCCTAAAGAAGTGATCATAGGAATCATCGTGAGCCGCAGCCCAAACGAGTGGTAGCTCTGTTTCAATGTCCAGCACTGGCCTAACCTTAGATGCCGCTGTTTGTCCCTTTATCGTCACTTTTGTTATGGCTACGTTAGTTGCCACCTCGTCGGCAAACATTCTGAAGGCAGCCGCACAGGGAGCTAAGGCTCTTTTAGCTGTTTCAGGTTTATCGTATTGCCTCATTAGCTCATCTTTGTAGAGTCGCAGACTGACATTGCAATTGTCGGAGGTGAACTCTTTATTGCCGGTGAATGCTACGAAGTCATCAAGCCTTCTAAACTCCTTCTTAAGCATCCGTAGCTGTCTGTTGAGTTGAGCATCAGTCTGGCTGTTCTGACGCTTCTCTCGCTCCTTGGCTTCTTTGTAACGCTCTATAGCATGACTGTATAAGTGGTATTTCTCATGGCCCACAGGCGTCTCTAGAAGTTCTCTCACTGCTGACACAAGAGGCTCAGGCAACCTCTTAGCCTCGGGGTAAACCTTGTCCCAATTTGGATGGTGCTGATTCTCATGGATGCCTAGAGCGTCACTCAAGATTCCATCGAACTCAGAACTCATAACGTCAACGCCAGCTAGACTTCCTTGGGCAATGCCGCGAGCCTCAAGAAATCCTTTGGCAGCTTTGCCAGCTTCAGCTTTGCTAACGTCGCCTGCAGCGCTGTTACGGATGAATCTACACAGGTCATCAAACCTCTGATTACAGTCGTCGATAGCCTTGGATATTTGGGACACTGGAGCAGCTTTGGTGAGCTTGAGTGGCACGAGATATTTGCTGGGTACGCCTAGCTGTTCAGCCTTGGCTCGTAGGGCTGCTGGAAGCCACCTCTGGTAGGCCAGCCAGTCACTGTTGGTCTTAACTTTTAGGTGCTTAATCTTCAATGTCATGACTCCTAAGTTAGCAGGGTCATTCCATTAAAACTATCCCTAAGTTATCCCTGAGAGCAGCGTTTGGCGTCCAGAAATATAGGTAATATCGTTTTAAATCAGAGACTTTTCTGGCATTGGCATTGTATAGATGGTGCCCAGAAGAGGACTTGAACCTCCACGCCCTTGCGAGCACTAGCACCTGAAGCTAGCGTGTCTACCAATTTCACCACCTGGGCACAGGGGCAACCCGGAAATCCGAGGGCGATGAGACTAATCTGGGTCGCTGCAGTTGTCAATCTAGGGGCCTATTCGGTCCATGGCGTACAGCCCCCTTCTGTGCGCATTTCGCCCCCATTTGAACGTGCGAAGCACAGGCTCCCGTTTTAATGTGGAACACGTATAAATAGATAGGTCGCTCCCTGTATGAATGCCATCTGTTCGACCGTGCTTGATGCTATCGGCGACACTCCTATGGTGTCGCTAGCAGCATTTGGTAAAGACACATTGCCGCACTTGTACGCCAAGCTAGAGTGTACAAATCCGGGTGGCAGCATGAAGGACCGTGCTGCAAAAGGTATGATCGAGTGGGCAGAGCGTGAGCACAACTTAACTTCGGGTGCCAGAATTGTCGTATGTACGTCTGGCAACATGGGTGTTGGCATGGCAATGGTCTGTGCCGTAAAGGGTTATCAACTCATGTGTTTGGTTGATGCCAAAATTAACCCTGCAACCGAAAATTGTTTGCGAGTTTTGGGCGCTGAGGTCATTAAAGTTTATCAGCGTGATGAAACCGGGGGCTATCACCTCACACGGCTGAGCAAACTTGATTCGGTTCTTGCGGAGTATCCCGATGCAATTTACCTAGATCAATACGATAGCCCAGCGGCGGTGATGTCCCACAGCACGTCAACGGGACCGGAAATCTACAATGCGTTTCAGGGGCAGGTGCGAGCCATTGTCATGGTGGCTGGTACGGGCGGCAGCTCCATGGGCATTGCGCGTTTTTTTAAAGAGCACTCTCCCCAAACTGACATTTGGCTGGTTGATGAGGCCGGCTCGCTGGCACTGCCGGGTAATGGGGGTGCAGGCCCTAGGCATCTCAATGGCATGGGTACCAGTATTGCACCGGCCAATTATGGGCCAGCTGACTTTCACACGTTTATCGATCATGTTGTTTACGTGAATGCAGAAGACAGTATTCGTGCGGCTATTGAATTGGCACGCTGTGAGGGTATCTTGGTCGGAGGCTCGGGCGGTGCTGCTGTACAGGTCATGCGCGATATTGCTGCCGCGCATTATGGTGCTGACGACAATCTAGTTGCCTTGTTACCTGATCATGGTAGTCGATACACCGAAACACAGTTCGATCCTGATTGGCTTGCGGCACGAGGTATAAACGTGCCAGAGATTTTCAATGTGGAAGATGAGTCTTAATGAATGAACAAACACTCCTTCTTACTCAGGGCGACTTACAGCAATGTGGCGCAGCCGATATTGAGGTTGTGGGTAAGGCTCTAGAAGACTGCTTTGTAGCGCACGAGGCGGGCCAGTTCACCGCCCCCCCAAGTAGCTTTTTAAAACGTCCAGAATGTCCTCATGTCGCCGATCGTATTATTGGGCTTGCGGGTCATCTAGGCGGGAGTTTTGACATTGAAGGGCTGAAGTGGATAGCAAGCGCCCATCAAAATCCTGCGCGAGGTCTGCCTAGAGCCAACGCGGTGATTGTTCTAAACGACCCTGATACGCGCCTGCCTCTGGCGATTATGGAGGGCGGCCTGATCAGCGCGATGCGAACCGCTGTGGTGCAGGCGCTAGCAGCCCGTTACCTTGCCAGACCTGATTCCACAGTGTTGGGCCTGGTGGGCGCAGGAAGAATAGGGGCACTATCGGTTTGGGCAATATGCCAGTGGTTTCCTGATTTGCGCGACATCCGGGTATTCGACCTGTCAGAGGCTCGTGCTGAGGCCTGTTGCCAGCACTTGCAGAAACTCGGCTTAGCGGCGACCACTGTGTCAAACTTTGAAGCGGCACTTGCGCCTGCGGACATTGCCTTAACGGCTACAACGGCCTACGAGCCCTGGGCTACCCCCGCTTGTTTCAAATCAGGTTCTCTATTTCTCAATGTATCTCTCATGGATCCAGTGTTTGAAACAGTTTCTCTGGCGGACAAAATTGTTGTTGATGATTGGGAACAATGTATCCATTCCGACCGTGTTCTGGCGCGAATGCATCGTGCCGGCCTCGTTGACCGTGAGTCTGTTCACGCGGAATTTGGCGAGATAATCACGGGTAAAAAGTTGGGGCGCGAGCACGCTGATGAGCGAATTTTCTTCAACCCCTTTGGCCTAGCTATTGAAGACCTCGCCGTGGCAAAGGTGGTTTATGATCGAGCCGTTAAGGCTGGCTTAGGCACGCCTATTCATCTCGTTGATAAGGAGTGGGACGTCTTATTTTGAACGCAGTTCAGCGCTACCGGGAGGTTGATGTCCTTCGGGGCTTTGCCCTTTTCGGCGTGCTGTTGGTCAATCTCTACGGCTTTGGTGCCGATTCATTGGCCTGGAACGGATCCTTAGATCGAGCTTTCTGGCAGTTTAAGCACGTGTTTTTTGAATCAAAATTTTGGAGTCTTTTCAGCCTGCTGTTTGGCATTTCTTTTTGGTTGCAGATTCGGATAGCTCTGCAACCCTGGCGCCTGCTGCGGCGCTATGGAGCCCTGCTGCTGTTTGGCTGCTGCCACGCGCTATTCTTTGAGGGTGACATTTTAATGCTCTATGCAGAGTTTGGCGTGCTGTTGCTGCTGTTGCATAGGTGCTCCACCCGAGTTTTGGTGGTCATTGCCACTGCACTGCTGCTGATTTTCCCGCTTGCCCACTATTTGGCGCCAGATCGCGGATTTAGTGACTCGCCAAGTACTGTTATCGAGGCGAGGCAGTGGTTGGAAGAAGATCGCGAGGACGGTTTATATAGCACAGGATCTCTCGATGAGATCTTTGCTGAGCACGCGAGCTACCTACCTGAAATTCCCTGGCAAGACTACCAATGGCCCGATTCGGGATGGGCGGTATTTGCGCTGTTTTTATTGGGCTTTTGCTTCGCTCGAGAGGGGGGCTTGCAGTGGTTTACCCGAAGACCGGAGCGGGTGTTTAACACAGGTCGTTGGATGTTCTTGCTGGGCCTCAGTGCTATGGCGATCGAGGCCTGGATGACCTACGCATTGAGTTATCGCGTTTTCGGTGACACAGCCTCCGGTGGCGTAACGCAGCTCATGGGAGACCTGGCATTTCTGTTCGGCACCTTACTCCTGACCGCCGCGTGGTTTTGTCTAATGCATAGTTTTGCCACCCGCTGTCCCGACTGGTGGGTAGTGCGCGCTCTGGAGGCAGCTGGGCGAATGAGCCTGACGACGTATCTTGCCCAAACGCTGATCTTCACAACCCTTTTTTACGGTTATGGCTTGGGCTGGGCCTATTGGCTGGGACCAACAGCCGTCACCGGCCTCGCCGTCGTCATTTTCATGTGCCAAATTCTGTTTGCGCAGTTTTGGTTTTTACATTTTGTAATTGGCCCCTTTGAGTGGCTTTGGCGACTTGCCACAGACCTGCATCCCCCGGCATTGCGGGTAACGCCAGGGCAAGGTCTAAACCCTTAAAGCGGCCTTCGAAGAACGCCGATGCTGTTGAGGCGCGCTGGCTGCCTTTAGGGTTCTGACAAACAGCGATTCCGCCTTCGGGGGTGGGTATGAAAAGCGTGTCATTGAGCCCTTCGGCAAGGCCGCAATTTCGATACTTTAGTGCCGCCTCTTTCAGCCGCCATATTCGGTAAAACAGGTCTGCTGCAGTTCTGGGGTCAGCTTGCTTTAGAGCCGTTGTCTCTGCGTCAGTAAAAAGTGCGTCCGCTACGGCGAAAATATTTTCTTTTTCATCGGCAATTTCTACATCAATGCCAATTCTTTTTATACCTGAGCCGACGGCGTAGATGGCATGTGTCCCCGATGAGCTGACGCTAATGCCACAATCATTCGTGGGGTGACTATGGTTTAAACCCGATTTGGTGGGCCCGGATGTGGCACCGAAATTTTCGCGAAGAAGCCACCCTAAATAAGCCCGTCGTTGTACAAAAGTGCTTCGCGCGCCGGGCGCATGGAGTTCTTGCGCTCGTTGACGCTCTTGGGTGCTCAATTCGGCGAGACAATCTCGCTGAAAGGAACGATCGTCAACATAACGCCAGAGGTAAATGTCGACAGCATAGTAACCGGCCTCCATCGTGCCTCTGCAGCCAAGGCGCTCAAAAGCTTGAGCCAGATTAGGGTTGATTGCCCTCACAGCGATCGCTCGAAATTGACTGGGCTACCGGCATGAACCCCGGTGGTCAACGCCATGCCTTTCATTACCAAACCTAGGCTCTCAACGGTAGTTTGGGGTTCTAGCACAGCACCTCCCATAACCGTGGCGCCAAAATTAATAGCGCTTTTTGACTTGATGACAGTTTGTTTCACTGACAGAAGGCGATGCTCAAAGCTGTGCAGCTGCAATTGGCCTTGAACGACGCAATCATTGCCAATATCGACTGCATGCCAATCGAAGGCCTGCAAAGGTTCGTGGATTAGCGTATTTCGGCCAATTCGACAGCCAAAGGCCCTCAAGAAGGGGTTGGCTAATACCGTGCCTCCTAAATGTCGCAACGTGGGTCCCGACCATTTGAAAAAGCAGTCTTGGGCTAGGAAATAGGTGAAGTGTCGCAGCGACCAAAAGGGTGTTTGGTGGTCCTTCCCCCAGTGTTTTGGGACCAAAATTTTCTTGATACTAAGGGCCATAACTTGCAGACATAGCGTGGCTGCGATGACGGCCGCTAGCGACTCTAAAATTACTGGAGAGTTTAAAGGCTCTACGACCAGGAGCATTAGCGCCAATATGAGTATGGGCATAGCGGGAATAAGGGCGACGCCAATCAGGTCGCCAAATAAAATCCGCAGTATAAACAACGACCAGGTTGGTATTTCTGTGCCTGAAGTTTGACCTGCAGGTTGCGCAAATTCGATGACAGGGTTGCCTGCGAGAACCGTCACTGCGGGCTTTGAAATTTCTGGGAGACGGCGAAATTGGTGATCGCCCGTGGGTGTGCTGACTCCTAGTAGGAGTTGATTTGGCAGGGCGCCAGATTCAGCCACACTGTTATTACCTAAGAATGTGTTGTTTCCAAAATTAAGGGGTCTTAGGTAAAGGTATTCACCTTCATCGTCGAGCATATTGCTTCGGCAACCGTTGGCCATAAAAATATTGGGTTGGCTGGTAAGCATTTCCGGGACAAGGTTGACCATAACGTCGCATTCGCTGGCGCCGGTTTGGCCGTAATTAACGCCTGCAAGGCGTCGTAAATATTGACCTGTTAAGGTCCAAGTCCACAGGCGTTGTATTTGATTCATCTTCTCCTGCCGGTAGCGCAGCATCACGGCCGCGAGGCTAGATCCTTCTAATATGCCAGGCTTATAGGCAGTCACTCTCAGAAAGAGGCAAGTCAGAAATGAGGTCACTAAAAGTGTGAGCCAAGCGGCAAGAACGGCGCTGAGGAAAAAGTCTGAAAGAAGCTGAAACAGGGTTGTAGCATTTGTATTCGCAGCGTTAGCGTAGTCACCCAGCAGCCATCCCGAAATGCCGCTCAAAATTAACGCAGCAGGTAGGACAAAAAGAAGGCACTCAATAAAAAACTGTAGGGAAATGCCCTTGATCTCGGAAACGTATCGGCCGGCGGAGGGAGGCATTAAAAGGCGGTTACGTTGCAACGGTAACCGGCTGCCCACCGGGTCGACATTAACGCCGTCGATTATTTTAAAATCACCAACGGTGGCATCTTGTCGAGCCGCACTGAGGGGAGTGAGCCAGCAGCCTTGGCCCAATGTGACGCCCGGGCCAATCAACGCACGCTGTCCCACCTTGGTGCCCGCGCCCACCATGACCTTATTTATAATAAGCAGATCACCCTGCCAGCGCTGGCCGCTGAGTTGAGCGCCGCTTTGCACAATGACACCGTCATTGAGCGTTAGCATGCTGAGGGGTCCTAGAAATTCGGTGCTTTGAGAAATATGCGTGCCTTTACCAATATCAGCCCCTAGCATCCTTAATAGCCACGCATAGATTCCGGGAGCGCGTAACCATCGACTCATCGGCTGCAGTACCATCCGTTGCTGGGTGTCCAGCCACCAAACTTGCAAGTGCTCCCGACTCCACTTTTGATAGTGACCGCTTTCAATATCGGTCGACTTAAAAAGCCCCCGCAAAACGGTCACCCAAGTCAAATTTAGGAACGGAATGCCTAAGTAAAAAATAAAGGCGAGTAAGGTATAAATGATGAGTGTTCTGGCATCTCCATCGAGGAAGGTCACCTCGGGGTCGCCCCAGGCTAGCAATAGGATCAAGCCCGACAATGTGGGTAGGCGCAGTACCAAAATGCCCAGGGCCTGCAGCAGCGCGAAATGCCTAGGGTTTAGTCGCTGCTTCGTCGATTCTTTCAACGCTGCTCCGGCAGATTGCCGCAGGTTTAACTGCGCTTCCTGAGTGTCAGAGGTTTGGCTCAAGGGGAGTTGGGCGACAAGCCTGGGTGTGCGAAAGTCAGTTAGGAGGTCACGAACAGATACGTGATAGCCGGCCTGGCGTAGGGCTTGGGTGAGCTTTGCCATAGCAATAGAGTGCGCCCCCCAATCGATGAAATCATCGTCCCAATTCAGTGTGGCGCCCAGTATTTCGCGACAAATATTTAACGCGCCTTGGCCCTGGTCCGGCTCAATTTCCATGCTCTCCTGCTGCAGTATTTCGCTAGTCGCGGGGGCTTCATTGTTTAAAGGCATTGAGGGTAGTTGCTGACGGTCTATTTTTCCCGAAAGGGGCTTCAGGACAAATTGGGGCACGAGAAAAATTCTTGAGGGTACTGAGTGCTCAGGAAACTGCTGCCGTAGTTCTAATTGAATGGAACGTGCCCAGTCCGCTGGGGCCAGGAGTGTGGAATTATGCTTGAGATCCGATGGCGAGCGGTTCGGTGCGATGACAAAGGCGATGAGCTCATCATTGCGGTAGTCGATGACTGCGGTATCAATATCATCAATAACATCTTGAAGGAAAGACTCGATGCCCTGCGCTTCTACGCGGTGCCCCCGGACTTTAATTTGCGCATCGAGACGCCCCAGAAACTCAACCTGTCCTGTACTAGGATCAATACGGCAGCGATCGCCAGTGCGGTACAGGCGGCCATAGTTTGGGTGCTCAATAAATCGCTCAGCTGTAGTCTCCGGTTGATTACGGTAGCCTTTGGCGAGATGGCAACCCCCAATACAAAGCTCTCCGATTTCACCCCAGGGCAAAGCTTGGTCTTTATCAGGTTCGATAATGATGTAATCGACCCCCGGGAAAGGTGAGCCTATGGTGACAGGCCTACCGGGACGCAGTAGCTGACGGCTGGTATCGGTGCTGGCTTCGGTGGGGCCATAAGTATTAATGATTTGGCGTCGTGATCGAGACCAAGGCTCCACTAAGTTGGCAGGAAATGCCTCGCCTGCAGGGATGATATAGCGACAGATCGGATAGGGCAGATCATGTTCGGGAGCATCACTGAGGGTGCTCAACAAAACAGGTGGGCAAAATAGCGCAGTGACTTCTTGCTCTCGCAATATCGGTACGAGGTCGGGCCCAGAGCGTACTTCGTCTTTCGTCAGCAGCACTACCGCTGCACCGGATACCCAGGCACTGTAGAGCTCTGAAATACTTCCGTCGTAGCCCAGCGATGAAGTGAGCGATGTAGCGTCTACCCCGGCCATAAAATCAAAAAAATACGCGTAACTTCGTGCTAGATTTATGTAGCCTCTATGCGGGCACTCAACGCCTTTTGGTTGGCCTGTTGTCCCGCTGGTATAAAACACCGCGGCCAAGCGATCCTCTGGATTATCAAGCCAGGCGGGGAGGGCCCGTTTAACCGTGGCATTATTTAAGATCAGGCTAAGGTTTAATAAAGGCAGCCCATTATGCTTTGGATCATCATCATTACTGATCAATAGGACTGGGCTGGCATCCTCCATCATTAGTTTTTGCAGCGAGATTGGTGACGCTGGGTCTAAAAACAACTGGGTGGCCCCTGCTTTTAGAATCCCTAAGTGTGCAGCAACAATGTCGGCGCAGTTTTGTTCCATAGACACGGCAACGACCTGATCTGGCCCGTTGACATAGGGGGCGATTGCGGCTGCGATTTGTTCTGCTCTGCGGTTGAGCGCTTGATAAGTTATGTGCTCGCCAGTCGCCGGTACCTGAAGGGCGGTAAAGCTGGGGTAGCGAGCGGCACTACGCTCAAAAATTTCGTGTAACCATGTCACGCCGTTTTGATGGTCTGCGCGAACCCACAAATCATCCGTGGGTTCACACTTGAGGCAGTGCAAATCTGAACTGGGGCTTGGTTTTGTGTTCTCAAGTACTCGACAGTACCGCCACCACGCTAATGATGACAGACCCAGCATACCCAGTATGGTTGCAGCGGTTGTGAGCATAATAGAGACGCTCTAGCCGGGTGATCCCTGAAAGTAGCCCTCCAGGGTGCCGCGGCGACGTACATCGAGGGTGACGCAGTGAAAGCCTCCCCCAAGCATACGAGAGTGACGAAGTTTCACGGGCTCAACGTTCATGCCTTTGCTTTCAAGAAGGGCTATTAACTGGTGCTGATCACTGTCGACGACCACCGTGTCGGGATCAATGCTAAATAGATTCATGTCGATCCACTCACTACCAATGGCTTTATGCAGGTAGTCAGCACTATGGCGACCTTGATTTTCCATGGGAGGGCTATAAATCACCTCCCACTCTTTTAGGAAATCTGGGAGTGTTTCGTCTGAAAGTCGCTCCGGGTTTGCCAACACCAAGCCTGGTCGCAGAGCAACGAGAGTTGAGTCGATATGGCTGCCAAAATAAACGTCTTTCATGAAGTGTACGCGGTATTGATCCCCTAGAATGGATTGCAACCAGTGCCCTCCCATCTCGTTTCCTGTGGCGCTCACCAGATACAGTAGGTCTCGCCCAAAGCGCAAAACATTAGCAGCGTCAAAAGCGGGTTCAAGGTCCAATGGCGTGAGATTTTCATTCTCGGGTGCAAACAATTCATCTTTCAGCATAGGTCTTGGGGCACTGAACCAGCGTGATCCCGAAGCCATGTACTCCAACAGCAATTCGCGATAGCTAAAGGTCTCCTGGCTTCTGCCTCGAATGACGTTGGGAGTCTCTAGAATTTGATCACCCACGGTGAGCAGGATGTCCCTGGGGCAGTAATTGTAATAACCAGGCGTAGACCAGTGGATGGTGCTAAAAACACTATCGTGATCCCAGGGGCTTGGTCTACGAACCGTCACATTACCCTGCTTGAGGACCGAGGCAAAAGTTGCAAGATCTTCTTCGGCTTCCTCTATGATTTTTGCTGGGAAGGGGCCTTGTGGAATTGTATTGAGGGGCCGTCCGGGATATTCGGCGAGTTGGGTGCTGGCATCAGCATGGGGAAATCGCGCACCGGCAGCGGTACCAATGATCACCTCCTCCAGTGGATCCCATTCATTACAACTCCAAACTAACGACATGCGGGTACTCCTTAAAAGATCGAATCTTGACTGACTGTTTGAACCTAGTCTGCTGTCGAGTTCACCACAAAAAAGCCGCCCCGTGGGCGGCTTTACGAACAGCGTATGGAGATCGCTTAGTTCATGGCTTCCCATAGTGAGCTACCGTGACAGCTCATAGCGCCACCTTCCATCCCTGCGGCATCAGATTCGGGGTAAGCGTCCCAGAACTTACCGTATTCACCAAAGTTGGGCCAAGAAGATATAAATATGAGGTCAGTACCTGTGCCGTCTGCGCCTGCTGCAACGGGAAAGTAAATCTGGCTCTTCATTTTCTTGCCGCCATCAACTTTAGCTGCGGCCTTCTGCCAATCATTGGTGTATTCGACCAAGGCTTCTTCAGTCATATCGTCGTTAATCTGGCACTTCCACATGTGTACGGGGCTGCCAGCCATAGCTTGCATGGCTGTAAGAGACAGTACAGTGAAAGTAGCTGCAATCAATTTTTTCATGAAATTTCCTTTTGGCGGTTGTCAAAACGGTGTGTCCCATTCTGCTACAAAGCTATTTCTTTTGGCCTTAATTCGGTGGCAATTATTTATCGAATCGCGACAAATGTGCTGGAGTGCCGGCTTTGTTGGGCAGTTATTGGTCTGAAAAACGCTGATTTTGATATTTCTGTCATTTTAGTTTTCACGCAATAGCACGTGCCTCGGGTTCCATTTGCTGAGCGCCGCGGCATGTTATTTCAATCTGATGTTGGGTTTTCGTGCTTAGGTATGATCTGAGTAGGATCCCATGCGACCGTGTAGGCGAGCTCCTGGTATAGCTCGTTCGTCGCGTCCCAAACTGAGGCGTTGCACTACAGAAAAGCCCAAGGCCTCGCGGTTGGTGGGGGACCAAATTGTGCCAATAGTGCGGCGATTTGTCGCCGGTGAACTGGTAACCTAAGGCGACTTATGGGATCACTATTTCATGGGGTCCTTGCCATCCTAAAAGGGTGGTTTATTCGCGTACAGGAGAGCCTGACTCAACTTGAAGAAATCTGACCCTTCAAAAAAATCACGAAAGCCTAAAGACCCTAACGCAGCCGTAGAGGCTAGTCGCTATGAAAATCCGATAGCGAGTCGTGAGGTGATTCTGGGAATACTAGAGGATTCTGGAGAGTTATTTCAGCTGTCGGCTTTGGCCAGCAAACTCCATTTGTCCAGTGAACAAGATCTTGAGGCATTGCGGCGCAGGGTGATGGCGATGCGTCGCGACGGACAGGTGCACCTAGATCGGCGGGGACGCATTGGCCTCTCCGATCGCCTTGAGTTGCAAACCTGTCGTGTCATTGGGCATCGCGATGGCTATGGCTTCGCCACGCCGGTCGAGGGCGGTGAAGACCTTTATCTCAGCAGTCGAGAGATGCAGAAGGTCTTTGATGGCGATCGCACTTTAGTGGCAACTATCAGTACGGATGCCAAGGGGCGTCGAGAAGGCAAGGTTGTTGAAGTATTGGAGCGCGCGGTATCGGTACTGCCGGGTCGCTACATGGAGGAGAGCGGTATTGGTTTTCTCCTGCCCTACAACACCCGTGTCACCCAGCATATTTTAATCCCACCCAATCAAAAGCGCGGCGCTCTGCCCGGTCAGATGGTGTCGGTGCGCATTACCGACTATCCCACTCAGGTGTTGGGTGCTAAGGGTTCAGTGGAAGAAATTTTGGGTGACCACCTCGACCCCGGGCTTGAAATTGATATTGCCATACGGGCGCATCAAATCCCTTGGCAGTGGCCCGACGCGGTGCTCGATGAGGCGGCGTCTCTGAGCGAAGAGCCCGATGCTGACGACAAGCGTGGTCGTATCGATCTGCGAACTAGACCCTTCGTAACGATCGATGGTGAGGATGCTAGAGATTTTGACGATGCCGTGTACTGCGAGCCAGAGGGCAACGGTTTTCGATTGTGGGTTGCTATAGCCGACGTGTCTCATTACGTAGCGACCGGCTCTGCACTTGATCAGGAGGCTATTGAGCGGGGCAACTCCGTGTATTTTCCTGAGCGTGTGGTACCCATGTTCCCAGAGGTGCTCTCCAACGGGCTCTGCTCGCTAAAGCCGAAGGTGGATCGGCTGGCTATGGTTTGTGAAATGACCATTAATCAAAGCGGAGAGGTAGTTGGCAGTACATTTTATGAGGCGGTGATTCACTCTCACGCCAGATTGACCTACACCGAGGTAGGTGAAGTACTAGAGCAGGGTTTTGCTGATTCGGTAGCCTCTGAGCGGTACCCCGACCTGATGCATTTACATGCCCTTTACGACTGTCTCCGTGGGGCGCGTGAGTTGCGCGGCGCGATTGATTTCGAGACTGTCGAAACGCGGATCGAGTTCAACGCTGAGCGCAAAATTGAAGCGATCGTGCCTGTTCACCGTAATGACGCCCACAAGCTGATTGAAGAGTGCATGCTCGCCGCCAATGTGGCTACGGCTCAGTTTTTGGAGGCCGCCGGTCTACCCGTGTTGTTTCGGGTGCATGAGGGGCCTAGCACCGAGCGACTCACTAATGTGCGCGAGTTTTTGGGTGAGTTAGGGCTAGATTTGGGCGGCGGTGAAAAGCCGACGCCCGATGATTATCAGCGATTATTGGCTACTGCGAAGGATCGGGACGATGCTTCGGTGATTCAGACGATGCTGTTGCGCTCGCTCAGTCAGGCGGTCTATCAGGCAGAGAACAAGGGCCACTTTGGATTGCATTACCCGGCTTATGCGCACTTCACATCACCAATTCGGCGATATCCCGACCTATTAGTGCACCGAGCGATTCGCAGTCTCATACGTGGAGGCAAGTTCCCCAAGCAGACCCGTCGTGCTGAAGGTGCGCAACAGCAAAGTGGGTCTTCGTACCCTTACGAGTTGGCCGCAGTTACCGCGTTGGGAGAGCGCTGTTCGTTGACCGAGCGACGTGCAGACGATGCAACGCGTGAGGTTGATGCCTGGCTCAAATGTGAATTCCTGAGGGACAGGGTGGGCGAGCAATTTTCCGGGGTTATTGTGGCAGTGACGGCTTTTGGAATCTTTGTTGAGCTTAAGGATCTGTACATTGAAGGGCTTGTGCATATCAGCGCTTTGCCTGGAGATTATTATCACTTTGATGCGCCTAAACAGCGGTTGGTAGGAGAGCGAACACGTCGTACCTTCCAACTGGGCGGGGGCGTAGACGTCACCGTAGCTAGGGTTGACTTGGATGAACGAAAAATAGATTTGGAAATGGTAGGAGCCTCTGGCGCTAAGCCGTCTAAAGGCCATAAAGGAGCCGGCGGCTCTGGCAAGAAAAAAAGTGCAGCCGGAAAATCTGACGCCATTGGAACACGCAAAACCACCAAAAAACCGAGCAGCCAAGGGCGCTCTAAAGTCGCCAAATCCAAAACCGGTAATAAGGCGGGTAAAAAGCAGGGCAGCAGGTCTCATACCGATGGGGCTAAGTCGGGGCGCAGTAAACGGTGAGTGATTGGGTTTACGGGTTTCACGCGGTAGAGGCATTGCTGCGCAGAGAGCCTAAGGCGATCGCGACTTTGTGGTTAGAAACTAACCGGCGGGATAAGCGCGCCCAGACTCTGCTGCAGCTTGCGGCAGATCAGGGTGTAGCGGTGGAGCGCGTTTCTGGAGCTGCCCTTGACGAGGTGGCTGCCGGACGTCATCAAGGCATCGCAGTGCAGGTTAAATCGGGCGCTACCACCGAAGCGATCGACGAAGCCGGATTAATGGTCTTGTTGCAACGCCAGGATTCTCCCCTGCTCCTGATTCTCGATGGGGTCACTGATCCACACAATCTGGGCGCCTGTCTGCGAACGGCAGATGCTGCAGGTGTCACAGCGGTCGTGGTTCCCCAAGACGGTGCCGCCGGTCTTTCCCCCGTCGCGCGCAAGGTGGCCTGCGGTGCCGCAGATACCGTACCCTTTGTCCGAGTGACTAACCTCGCGAGAACGCTGGGCCAGTTAAAAGCGGCCGGTGTTTGGCTAATTGGTACCAGTGATAAAGCCTCCCGCACGCTGTTCGAGCAGGACTTCTCTGGGCCCGTAGCCATCGTTATGGGCGCTGAAGGGGCGGGTATGCGACGCTTAACTGAGGAAAACTGTGATTTTTTGGTGAGTTTGCCAATGCAAGGAGCTGTTTCCAGCCTTAATGTGTCGGTGGCTACGGGTATCTGTCTGTTTGAGGCGGTTAGGCAGCGACACAGTCATTAATGTTCAGGCGCAAATAAAGGTAAGGCGCAAAAAAGGCATCAAATAGCGGCATTGCATTGTGTCTTGGCGCTGGGTAAACTCCGCGCCTCAGAAAATTAGGCGGGGTGCAAACCCCATCTCCTTGCCATACCGCTGAAGCGGGTGGCGCAATCCGAAAGGAGTGATCGAGTGCGACACTACGAAGTTGTGTTTATGGTTCATCCCGACCAGTCAGAACAGGTTCCGGGCATGATCGAGCGTTATTCAGCCGTCATTACCAAAGACGGCGGAACAGTCCACCGGCTCGAGGACTGGGGTCGGCGTCAGCTGGCGTACCACATCAATAAGGTGCACAAAGCGCACTACATCTTGATGAACGTTGAGGCTTCTAATGAGGCAATGGAAGAGTTAAGCACTACCTTCCGTTATAACGACGCCGTTATCCGAAATCTCGTTATACGCCGCGATGAGCTGGTGGCCGAAGAGTCACTGATCATGAAGGCAGAGAAAGAAGATCGTGAGCGCAAATCCCGCTATCAGGAGCGACAGGCGGCTGAGTCAAAGCCCCCGGAAGCAGAAAAAGATAGCGAAGACGCTCCGGCAGATGCCGAAGACTCATCAGATTCAGACAACAGCGAGGAGTGAGACATGTCTCGTTTTTTCCGTCGACGTAAGTTTTGTAAGTTCACTGCCGAAGGCGTCAAAGAGATCGATTACAAAGATCTCGAGACTCTGAAGCAATACATCACCGAGACTGGCAAGATTGTTCCCAGTCGCATTACGGGTACTAAAGCTAAGTACCAACGGCAGCTGGCTACGGCTGTGAAGCGTGCACGATTTTTGGCGCTGTTGCCGTACACCGACGCTCACCAGTAAGCCGGTGAAGTAATGCGCGGCCTCGCAGAGTTTATTATGCGTGGCCGCTGGCAGGCGCTAGCGGTCGCGGTAGTTGGCGCGGGGAGTTTGCTGTTCGGCTGGCTCAGCGCGGCGGCAATCGCGTTGGTAACGTTACGGAAGGGCGTTATCGATGGAAGTTGGCTGGTGCTCTGGGCATTGTTGCCGGCACTGCTAGCCGCTTGGATGAGCGGGGATGTCGGCAGCATAGTGTTGCTTGCGGGCACCTTTGCGCTGGCGGCGACACTGCGAGTCACGGTAAGCCTAGCGATGGCTATCTTGGCCAGCGTGGGGCTTGGGTTAATCGGTGGTGCTGCGCTGTTGTTGATCAGCGGCGAGTTTTTAGATCAGTTGGTGTTGGTATTTGCCGAGCTAATCGGAGAAATCGAGGCCAACATGACGGGAGCAGGCGAAGCAATAGCATTGCAGCGCCCAACCCCGATGCAGGTCGCCGGTATCTTGGCGGCTGGTAACGCTGTTACTGCGGTGCTGAGTTTGCTTTTGGCTAGGTATTGGCAAGCGTTGTTATACAACCCAGGAGGTTTTCGGGTTGAGTTCCACCGGCTTCGATTGCCGGTTGGGGCCACTTTAAGCTTGGGTGCTTTGGCGATCGTGTTGTGGTTGCAGGCCCCCTGGATAAGTGGATGGGCGTTGGTTTGGGCCGTGCCTCTTATGTTTGCTGGGTTTGCTTTGGTGCATGCCTGGGTTGCGGCCACTCGCCGAGGGAACGGCAGTCTCGTTATGTTTTATGCGATGTGGCTGTTCTTTGACCCCGTGAAAGGGTTGTTGTTGGGCGTAGTCATGGCTGATGCGCTATTGGATTTCAGACGTCGGTGGTCTTCGGCGTCAACGGATGGGGAAGCCTGAGGCTTCAGGAATTTGTCGGAACGGTGTCGGTTAAGCCGACTGCGAGGATTTGAGATGGAAATTATTTTGCTGGAAAACGTGGGTAACCTAGGCAGCCTTGGCGACAAGGTTGAAGTAAAAGCAGGTTACGGACGGAACTTCCTAATTCCCCATGGCAAAGCGGTACCTGCAACGGGTGATAACGTGGCTAAGTTTGAAGCGCGACGGGCTGATCTTGAAGCGGCGGCAGCCGCTTCACTGGAAGCCGCTGAGAAGCGTGCTGCAGCTATCGTCGAGTTGGCCGCTATCTCCATTGAAGCGACCTCGGGAGAAGAAGGGAAGCTCTTCGGCTCCGTCGGTACTCGAGATATTTCCGACGCAATTACTGCGGCGGGCGTTGATATTGATAAAGCTGAAGTTCGCCTGCCAGAGGGTGTCATCCGGGAGCTGGGCGAATACGAAGTCATGCTGCAGCTGCACGGAAATGTAGCCACCAGCATCGCGGTGTCAGTCGTCTCTGCCTAAGTTTGCGAGCAGGGCTCAGCAGCTAGCCCCGCTATCTACAACGGCGCAAACTAACTCGGGCGTACCCAGTGCGCCCCTGCATAGGTTATGCTGCACTGCCGGACACCGGATAGCTGTTAATGACTCAATCTTCATCCCCTTCTTACCCACCACCATCGGGTGACTTAGACCTCGAACGCATTCGTATGCAGCCGCAGTCGGTTGAAGCCGAGCGTTCGGTTATCGGCGGACTGCTTATCTCTCCAGAGGGCTGGGATGCAATCGCTGAAGTCGTCGTTTCCGAAGATTTCTACCGGCCCGAGCACCGGGCTATTTTCCGTCAGATCGCAAAACTCGTCGATTTGGGGCAGCCTGTCGACGTCATCACGGTTGCTGACAGACTGCTGGCTACTGGTGAGCTAGACGCCGCCGGCGGTCATACTTATCTCGCTGAATTGGCAGAGACAACACCTACCGCGGCAAATATCCGTGCCTATGCGACGGCGGTGCATGAACGCGCGGTACTCAGAAAATTGATTGGCGCGGCACAGGATATCGCCAGCACAGGCTTTCACCCCGAGGGTCGTTCCGCTGAAGAGCTGCTCGACGAGGCCGAGCGGCGAATCATGCAAATTTCAGAGGAGGGCCCTAAGACCGGGGGAGCCCGTGCCATGGAACCTCTGCTTCAGGGTGCCCTTGAGCGCATTGAAGAGTTGTTTCAGAGTGGCGGCGAAATTTTAGGCTTAACCACGGGATTCATTGACCTCGATCGCATGACTTCGGGCCTTCAGGATTCTGATTTGGTTATTGTGGCGGGTCGTCCCTCAATGGGAAAAACTGCTTTTGCCATGAATCTGGTCGAAAACGCGGCCTCGGGCAGTGAGAAGCCTATTTTAGTCTTTTCGATGGAGATGCCGGCAGAGCAGCTGGTTATTCGAATGATGTCCTCCTTAGGCAAGATTGATCAGACGCGCGTGCGAACGGGAAAGCTTGAACAGGAGGATTGGCCAAAACTTTCTGCCGCCATGGCAAAGTTAAAGGAGGCGAATGTCTTCATTGACGATACGCCAGCGCTGACCCCTACCGAAGTGCGTTCCCGTGCACGACGCGTCGCTAGGGAGCAGGGCTCCTTGGGGATGATTATGGTGGATTATCTTCAGCTCATGCGTGTAGCGGGCTCCAATGAAGGGCGCACCGCAGAGATCTCAGAGATTTCTCGCAGCTTAAAGGCTATTGCTAAAGAGTTTAAGTGTCCTGTTGTGGCGCTATCGCAGTTGAATCGAGCACTTGAGCAGCGACCCAATAAGCGCCCGGTAAACTCTGATCTACGTGAATCAGGCGCGATTGAGCAGGATGCGGATGTCATCATGTTTATTTATCGCGATGAGGTCTATCACGAAGATTCCCCGGACCAAGGCACTGCCGAGATTATTATTGGCAAGCAGCGAAACGGTCCTATCGGCACCTGTCGCCTCGCATTTCAGGGCGAATATACTCGGTTCGATAATCTGGCTCGAGGTGATTACGGCGGTTACGCTTAATAAGCCCAACGCTCAAAATCTTTTCCCTTTCAGTAAACCTGCCATGCCGCTGTTCGCTCAGGCGTACAAGACGAGGTATTAAAGATTTAGTGCTTCTCGAAGCGTGTTTAGGGCTGCTTGCCGCTCTTCGGTGGACATCGCGGCAGTTGTTGGCTCTGGCAGCTCAGCGTGTGCGGGCAAGGCGATGGTTTCGCCCCGACTCAACCGGGCTACCCAGCGATCATAATGGCTTTTAAAAACTGGCAAGGTCATGCGTTCGGCATTGTTGCTCAAAAAAAACCAATCACTGTCGCGGCCCGCGAAGTACACCACAGGGTGGGACCAGGTTTGTGTCAGCTTTGGCGAGGGCTTCTCGCAGGCTTCTATAAAAGCTTCTCTTAAGGGTGGTACGCCCAGGCGCTCCAGTGCCAGCTGACAGCAGTCGAGCATACGCTTGAGTGTAGGTAAGTATTCGCTATCTTCAATCGCGCGTTTTGCTCCGGTCAAAATTGACTCAGTGGTAAAGCTCGATAGGGCCTCTAGCCACAGGCGCTTAATTTGGTTGAGCTGGGTGGTATCGGCATAGGCTGCATAAAACTGGTTGTGGTAATTCAACCTGAACAGGGCAAAAACCTGGTTGATCGCATCAGCGAGATCATCTCTCGGTATCGCATCAGTTGGCCCAGCTGGTGTCGCTGAGGTCGTCAGCGATGGATCGGTCCCGCGTACGATGTTCTCCGCCAGACTGCCCACGTCCTTGCTGTCCGCCATGGTCGCTCCCTTTTTTACTTATTTGGCCTTGTTCCCAGCGCCACTGATGTTTTACGTGTTGCAGAAATTTACTGTTCCAAGATGTCTGAAGGTCACCGGAATCGCACCAGAACACGCGAAATTCTCCAAGCCTGTCCATGGCGTACGAGCGGTCAATGTTCGATAGAGCGAGGACCTCAAAGACTTGCTCACTGGGTTGCCAGTCGCCGGTCATAGGCCGAGGCTCGGGGCTGTGTCCCAGGCCAGCTTGGAAGCGCACCCATCGTTGTCGAACCCAGCCGATAAATTTGCTGTTGACCTCCTTTGGAGGTCCGCCCCGTTCGCGCCAGTACAAAATAAACTCCGGTCGCATTGAGTCAATGAACTCAAGATCGACGCCATTACCTGTCATGATATCTAACGCGTCGTCGCTGGGGCGCCAATTTTGATCGAAAGCGGGTGGGGGTGCGATTTCAAAAGCGGGGTGTTGGCTTTGGTGGCGCCTCCAGGCGCTGAGAACGTGCTGCCTGAAGCGGTTATCTGGCGCCGGATCTGTCGCAGCGGGGCTGAAGTTGGGCAGCTGCGACAGCGCAAACTGTCTGTTGATTCCGTGACTTAGATGCAGCAGGTCCAGCAGATCTTCCGATGGCTGCCAAGGTCGAGAACCTGTTTTTCCCGGGGGGTTGCCTGGTGCGTGTTTGAGTGCAGACGGCGCGTCAGAGACTGCTTGGGTTGTTAGTTTGGCTGGGTGTGATGAAGGCTGGGCTTCGGTTTTATCCACAGCCTGAGCCGACTGAGATGCCACGGCTGAAATTCGCATCACATTAGAGTTTTGGCTTTCATTGCGCACATGAATGATACCCAGGGCTTCGAGCCGGGCAAGAAGCTCACGAATTTTAGGCCCCTTCCAAAAAGGGAAGTTACGCTCAAACTCCGCTAGGGCAACGCATTGACTTGCCTGTGGCCTTACCGAGAGCAGCTCACCTAGCCCTTGCAGTAAAATAGCCTCTTCCAAGCCTATGGTTGCCGCGAGATCTGGTGAAAACGTCAGCTGACGATCGGGAATGAGAGAAGCTGGTGGCATGCAGTTAGGGATCTTAGGCTTGGGTTTGCTAGCATACCGCTGTGGAGCCTGTTCTTGCACCTTCTTGTCGTTAATCTTCTTTAGGAATCGTTTATGCCCAAATCAAAGACTGCATTTGTCTGCAATGACTGCGGCGCAGATTACGGCAAATGGCAGGGACAGTGCAGTGAGTGCTCGGCATGGAACACCATTACAGAAATTCGCCTCGGTCCGGCAAGTACTGGAAAAACTGTTCAGCGGGGGGGGCGTGGTGGATATGCGGGAACTCGAGCCGAAGTTAGAGTTCTCAAAGATATTGATCTCGTAGATGTGCCGCGGTTTAGCAGCGGTTTCACTGAACTCGATCGGGTGCTTGGTGGTGGGCTGGTACCCGGCTCGGCGATTCTTATTGGCGGACATCCCGGGGCCGGGAAAAGTACCTTACTGCTACAGACACTCTGTCACCTCGCTGCAGGGGGTGGTGCGTTGTATGTAACTGGCGAAGAGAGTCCGCAGCAAGTGGCCATGCGCGCTGATCGCCTTGATCTTGCGGTTGATGCCCTACAGCTGATGGCCGAAACTGAGGTCGATGCCATTCTTGCGGCCGCCGATGAGTTTCGTCCCCGAGTGATGGTGGTGGATTCCATACAGGTTATGCACTCAGAGGGCATCACTTCAGCGCCGGGTAGCGTGTCGCAAGTCCGCGATTGCGCTGCACAACTGACGCGATACGCCAAGCAGTCGGGGGTGGTTCTAATCTTGGTCGGCCACGTCACCAAAGATGGCAATCTGGCTGGTCCAAAAGTTCTGGAGCACATGATTGATTGCTCCATTTTGCTGGAGGGAGAACATGACTCCCGTTTTCGCACCCTGCGTAGCAGTAAAAACCGGTTTGGCGCGGTCAACGAACTCGGTGTTTTTGCCATGACCGACAGAGGCATGCGGGAGGTAAAAAACCCTTCAGCTATTTTCTTAGACCGAGCTGAAGAGCCTGCGTCTGGGACAACGGTCATGGTGGTTTGGGAAGGTACTCGTCCTCTATTGGTCGAAATTCAGGCGTTGGTCGACGACAGTTCTCTTGGCAACCCTCGACGGGTTGCTGTGGGGTTTGAGCAAAACAGGCTTGCGATGCTTCTAGCTGTGCTCCATCGGCATGGTGGCATCATGGTGGGTGATCAAGATGTCTTCGCAAATGTCGTGGGAGGTGTTCGAGTCACTGAGACCAGTGCCGATCTCGCGCTACTGGTAGCCGTTGTTTCCAGTCTGAAGAACCGTATTTTATCGGGAGATTGGGTTGTTTTTGGCGAGGTCGGGTTGTCGGGAGAAATTCGCCCAGTGCCCTCGGGCCAGGAGCGGCTGAGCGAGGCCGCAAAACATGGTTTCAAGCGCGCTATCGTGCCCAAAGGCAATGTACCTAAGCAGCCAATAAAGGGCCTCGAGGTCATTGGTGTCGCCCGGCTCTCCGAGGCGTTAGAGGCCCTGCTGTGACTCGGCGCTTTAATGGCCTGATGTCTCAGCAGGGCTTAGCAATGCAAACTGTGCGCTCAGCCCATTAATTTGCGGTGCTTCACTCGGCTAGGCATATCGGCGTCCTTGCCTAATCGTGCAACTCGGTCTTCTTCATATTCAGTAAAGTTACCTTGGTGAAACGCTACGCTTCCGTCGTCTTCATAAGCCAAAATATGGGTGGCGATACGATCTAAAAACCAGCGATCGTGGGAAATGACCAGCGCGGAACCCGGGAATGCGAGTATGGCCTCTTCCAAAGCTCGAAGGGTTTCAATGTCGAGGTCGTTAGTGGGCTCATCGAGCAGCAGCACGTTGCCACCTTGTTTGAGTAGCTTGGCTAGGTGCAGACGATTACGCTCACCCCCCGACAGGTCTTTAACAAATTTTTGTTGGTCTGTGCCCTTAAAATTGAAGCGTCCAACGTAGGAGCGAGAGGGCACTTCATAGTTGCCAATGCGCATAATATCCAGGCCGTCAGAGATTTCCTCCCACACAGTTTTGCTGCCATCAAGATCATCTCGGGACTGATCGACATAGGATAATTGTACCGTTTCCCCAAGTTCGACCTCGCCGCCGTCGGGAGTCTCTATACCCATTAAGAGCTTAAACAACGTTGACTTACCCATGCCGTTAGCGCCAATGATGCCAACAATGCTGCCGGTAGGAACGGTGAAACTGACATCGTCAAAAAGCAGTCGGTCGCCGAAGGTTTTTCTGAGATTTTTAACTTCAATAACTTTGTCGCCCAGTCTGGGTCCGGGGGGAATGTAGATTTCATTGGTCTCGTTACGTGTTTGGAACTCTTGAGAATTTAATTCTTCAAAGCGTGCAAGACGTGCTTTGCTTTTGGCTTGGCGCCCTTTGGGATTAGAGCGCACCCATTCGAGTTCGGCTTTAATCGCCTTTTGATGGGCCGCCTCGGTGCGCTGCTCCTGCTCCAGCCGAGTTTCTTTAGCTTCAAGCCAAGTTGAGTAGTTCCCTTCGTAAGGAATGCCTCGACCGCGATCGAGTTCCAGAATCCAGCCCGCGGCATTGTCTAAAAAGTACCTATCGTGAGTAATTGCAACAACAGTGCCAGAGAAACTTTCAAGAAATCGCTCCAGCCAGGCAACCGATTCAGCATCGAGGTGGTTGGTAGGCTCATCGAGCAAAAGCATATCGGGCTCAGACAACAATAAACGGCATAACGCGACCCGCCGCCGCTCGCCACCAGACAATGTGGTGACGTCGCTATCCCAGGGCGGCAGTCTTAAGGCGTTAGCCGCAATGTCGAGTCGTGTATCAAGGTTGTGAGCATCCTTTGCCTGAATAACATCTTCATAGCGCGCTTGCTTTTTGGCGAGCTCATCAAAATCGGCATCGGGCTCCGCGTAGGCGGCATAAACAGCGTCGAGCCCTTGCAGTGCGTCGATAGTTTCCTGCACACCTTCTTCGACATTGCCGCGTACGTCCTTTTCGGGGTTTAGCTGAGGTTCCTGAGGGAGGTAGCCAATGTTAATCCCTGGCTGTGGCCTAGCTTCACCCTGAATATCGGTGTCGATGCCTGCCATAATTTTCAGCAGTGTCGACTTTCCGGCGCCATTGAGGCCGAGCACGCCTATTTTGGCGCCGGGGAAAAAAGACAAAGAGATATCTTTAAGAATTTCACGTTTGGGTGGGACCATTTTGCCAACGCGGTTCATGGTGTAAACGTATTGCGCGCACATAGGACAAGCTCGTTATTTATCGGGTGGAGTTAGTGTATTTATTGTACGGACGCATCTTAACCGATGGCGACGGTCAAAGATGACTAAAAGTCTTTTGTATTGAACTTAATCATTTAGTTAGTTAGGCTAACTAAATGATTAAGCAGCCTCCCACCTCCTCCGTGGTTTATCGAGCCTTTAGGTTCATGCGCATTATCAGCGAAAACGCCCAGCGTGAATTGGATAACCGCCTCCCTGACACGCTGACATCCCGCCAGTTTGAGGTTCTGAACCGACTCTATTTTGTAGGAGATCAAACGGCTTCTCAGTTGGCTGCCGCCTTTAACGTATCGGCACCTTCCATGAGTCAAATGATCACGCGGCTTAGGGCCGTTGGAGTCATCGAGATGAGTCGCAAATCTGATGATGCACGCGCCAAGCTGGTTAGCATGACCGAATCTGGCAAGGATATTTTGGAATCTACCGTGCAATCTTTGATGTCTGGCTTTGAGCCGGTTGAGGAAGCCCTGGGAGCTGCGCGGTTGCAGCATCTGCTTGAAGAATTGGAGGCGGTGCAAGGTGCTCTCAGTGGGGTCGCCTCGAAAGCTAAGGGCAACGGCGCAGATGCTGAGCTCTAAAACTGCAGATTCGGGGCGCCTTAAGGTCAAGGCATACAGGCTATTCAAATGGCATACCGCATCGGGTTGGTTGGCAGGGGGAGTACTGGTGTGGGTGGCCAGTGCGCTTACTTTTTTCCTGGCGGCACCATCTTCGCCATCCTTACCCCCGATAGCCCAAGGCGCATTGTTAAATTTACTCTCGCTCTACTTTCCGGTTTTCTTCCTGGCCGTGTGCTTGCTGCTCTTCCTCACTCGTAAACGCTCGGCTATCGATTGGAGACACAATTTCTCCCTTGATCAGCTGACGGCGGTTAAAGAAAGCATCTTCGTCTTCAGCTATCTGTTAATAACGCAGCTAATGTTGGGGCTTTGGGGGCATGCAGGTTTACATTTCCCCGGACCCGATATTTATGATCCAAGTCTGCATGATCTGTTTGATGTCGGTATTTGGGTCGGGATGTACTTTGCGATCTATGTTGTGGCGCCTCTTGTTTGGCTGTTTTTTCGCTCTTTTGACTGGAACCGCTTATTCGCGTCGCTGCGGTGGAAGCGCGACCTCTGGATTATCGGCGTGTATTGGGCGCTGGATTTCTTTGGTCCCATCGTATTCGGAGCACACTTCTTTGGCCTCGATCCTTGGCTGTATGCTTTGGGAATTCCTGGTGGAATTATTGTAAATACCTTGGGCGCAGGATTACCGGTCGTAATTGTAATGCACATTATTTTGATACCGCGCTTAGTGCTTATTTTTGAAAATAAGTTCACGACCATTGCTGTTGCGGGGCTGTTTTATGCCATCTTTAGCCTGTTTGATCCCGGCGTCGACTACAGCAATGGGCAGCAAGCGCTGTTGAGTGTGGCTTATATAGTGATGACTCAAACGCTCGTCGGTATGGGTAAGGCCGCTTTTACTATCGTTACCGGCAATCCCTTTGTCCACTTCATAACACTTCACGTGCTGAGTGCCCGAATACCTCTCGATACTGAAATGTATGGAGAGATTTTGAGTGCCCAGTAGGCGTGCTTCGTTAATTTAACGGACGAATGGCGTAACCATTTGTAAATCGTGTTGTTCACGTTACGTCCAACTGGTCGCCCTGACAAACCGCCTTATCGCTTATCCCTTCAACTGTGGTGTGCCGCGCAGTAGTTTCCTCGCCACTAAAAAAAATCTAACGTCTGGGGAGTTCTCTATCACCATGAGTCATCAAAAAGTTTTTAAGAAAGCACCAATCGCTGCTGGCGTAGCACTAGCCGTTGCGTCGCAATTGAGCTTTGCACAAGACGCTTCCGATGAGGTCAGCAACAGCGCCTCTGAGCCGGCTATGGAAGAGGTGATTGTTACGGGTATCCGTCAGAGCCTGCAGAAGTCAGCGGACATCAAGCGCAATGACGCGGGTGTCGTCGATGCGATTACGGCTGAAGACATTGGTGCATTCCCTGATACCAACCTAGCCGAAGCGCTGCAGCGTGTTACTGGCGTGGCGATTGATAGAACCCGTGGCGAAGGTCAGTATGTGACCGTACGTGGTTTTGGTCCGGCGTTTAACTTGGTAACGCTCAACGGCCGACAAATGCCAACAACCGGCGGGGATAGCCGCTCATTTGACTTCAGTAATCTGGCTGTTGAGGGTGTTTCTCGGGTTGAGGTCTACAAAAGCGGTAAAGCTGACGTCCCAACAGGCGGCATCGGTTCTACCATTAATATTGTAACCACACGTCCTTTGGACGCGCCGGGCTTTAACGCCACGGTTGCTGCATCAGCGATGCACGACACCTCAACAGAGACAGGCGATGACTTCACCCCTGAAGTTTCTCTGCTGATTTCAAATACCTTCCTCGACGACACCGTCGGTATTTCTTTGAGTGCAGTACGTCAAGAGCGCAATAATGGCGCTGCTACTGCGAGTGTTGCGGGTTGGCGTAGTTTTGCCGGAGACGTGGATAACTGCTGGTGTAGCGCACGGCCTTCCGAGTGGGGTGGTATTCCCTATGACTTGGCAACGCAGCAAAACAGACCCACAGGTGCTGATGAGCAATATTCAGTTCCGCAAAATACAGGCTACGAGTTTGCCGAGTGGGATCGTGTGCGAACTAACGGACAGTTGACGATGCAATGGGCACCTACTGAGCGCCTGACTGCAACCGTTGACTACACTTACTCAGAAGTCGAGCTCGAGCGCACCTTCACCAATTACTCAGCTTGGTACAACTTTGGTGGACAGGAAACGGCTTGGGACGGCAACAATAGCAACGCTTCTCCAACCACTTACGCTGAGTTTAACGGTGGTACGGGTGACTTTGCGATGGCTGGTGGCAGCGATGCGACCGTCGCCGAAAATACCTCGATTGGCATTAACTTGGCTTGGGACGTGACTGATCGACTGTCACTCATGTTTGATTATCACGATTCTGATGCCGAGCAGCGTCCCGATAGCCCCTTCGGCAGCTCTTCGCAGCTGGCCATTTCCGCATTCTCTCGAGACAAGACAACAACTTATTTCGATCGTGGCGACTTGCCAGTCCTGGCTTTGGATTTGTCTAACCCGCTCAGCACCGACGACATGATTGTTACCGGTAGTGTTTTCGCGAATAACTACGCCAAAATGGAGATCGAACAGGCCCGTTTTGGTGGTTCATTCGACTTTAACCCCGATGGCGTCGTAAAGAGCATCGACTTTGGTGTTGAGTTTACTGAAGTCAACAACCGCTCGGCGGGCTCCGTTGTTCAGCGCGATGCTTGGGGTGGCGTATCTCAAGTAGGTGCTATTGCAGACTTATTGACCGAGGTTTCTTCCGCTGGTCGATTCGATGAGATCTCGGGTGGCAGTGATCCTGATTTGGTGACAAATTACTACGCTTTTGACATGCCTGCGCTTATCGAGCGCACGGAGCAGCTGATGGCCAGTGGTGATGCTGCCACTTTCGCAGTGCCTGATATGGGTGATTGTGGAACCGGCCTGTGTGCTTCGAGCACCTACAGCTCCGATCGACGCACCACAGAAGAGCAGCTCGCGGCTTACTTTCAGGTGAACATGGGCTTTGATATCGGCGCCGTGCCTGTTGATGTGCGTCTTGGCGTGCGTTACGAGGAGACTGATATCGACTCGCAGGCATTGGCACCTAGCTATTCGAGAATTGATTGGGTTGGCGGCAATGAGTTTAGTGCAGTGCCGGGAGAGGCAGACTTTACCGAGCTGAGTGGTAGCTACGATAACGTGTTACCCAATCTCGATGTTAAAGTAGGCTTGACCGACACCATAGTTGCTCGATTCTCTTACAGCAAAACAATGACGCGCCCCAACTATGCAGATATTCAGGGTGGCCAAACCATTGACCAACTGCTGCGAATCGACGGTGGAACGGGATCTCGGGGTAACCCCAACCTGAAGCCGTTCGAGTCTGACAACATTGACCTCTCTTTCGAGTGGTACTACGGCGACGCCAGCTATTTCTCGGTAGGCTACTTCACCAAGGACGTTGAGAACTTCATTGGCTTTTCTGAATTCAATGAAACGCTATTTGATCTTCCACACCCGGGTAATGGCAGCTATGCCGATGAAGCTCGGGCAGCGTTAGGCAATGCTGCGACGTCCGGTGAACTTTACGATTGGATTCTTGCCAACAAAGAAGGGTCTCCCGGGGTTAACACGGCTAACGGTTCGATAACCGGTCAGTCTGGCGACAGTCTTGCTAACTTCCGCGTGACTGCACCGATTAACCAAGATGACGATACTGTTGACGGTTGGGAGATTAACCTTCAACACACCTTTGGTCAGACTGGTTTTGGCTTTATCGCAAACGCCACATTGGTTGAATCAGATACCGAGTACGATAATACCAACCGCACCCAGCAGTTTGTGGTCTCTGGAATCGGTGACTCTGCCAACCTGATTGGTTTTTATGAGAACGACCGACTCTCAATTCGAGTGGCCTACAACTGGCGTGATGATTTCCTTGCCGGTACCGGCCAGGCTAATGTTGGCGCCATTCCACCGACCTACGTCGGCGAATACGACCAGTGGGATATCGGTGCGCAATTCCACGTGACTGATAACCTGTCGATTTTTGCGGACGCGATCAATATTACGGACGAAACGACCTACGTCTACGGACGTAGCGAATCTCAGCCATTATTCGTTGCACAACAGGGTGCTCGTTATAATGTAGGTGTTCGCTATACCTTCTGATGCCGCTAGGTACTGATGATAAAGCTGCCCTCGGGCAGCTTTTGTCGTTTAAAGAGCGTTAAAATAAGAGCCGGTAGTAAAGCGCACGGGTGTTTGATAAATGGGTACAACTGAGCATGTTGTTATTGTAGGTGGCGGTACCGCTGGCTGGCTGACTGCTGCCAGGTTGGGTGCAATGGCTAACCGTCAATTCGACATCACGCTGGTGGAATCGCCCAGCGTTCCCACAGTGGGTGTAGGCGAGGGTACCTGGCCATCAATGAAGGCCACGTTGCAGGCTATTGGGCTATCCGAGCGGGTATTGATTTCAGAGTGCGACGCCAGTTTGAAGCAGGGTACGCTGTTTCACGGCTGGCGCACGGGAGCTGCGGATGATAGTTATTTACACCCGTTTAGTTTGCCCCCTGAGTACGCCTCAAAAAATATCGCTGAATATTGGCGTCGCGATGGCTTGCGCTACCCATTCCATGAGGTTGTCACGCCCCAGGCACTCATTGCGACCACCCATAAGGCACCGAAAACGGCGGATACTCCTGACTACGCCTTTGCGCTGAATTACGGATATCACGTTGATGCAGTGAAGTTCGCAGTACTGTTGCGGCAACACAGTATCTCAAGGTTTGGGGTGCGACATGTTGAAGGCCATGTTGCCGGTGTTAGCAGTGATTCTGCTGGGTTTCTCACGAGCTTAGACCTTGAGAGCGGTGATCGTTTATCGGGTGATTTTTTTATCGACTGTTCGGGTCAGAAGGCGCTGCTAATTGGTGATCATTTCAAGGTGCCATTTGAGTCGGCACGTCACGTGCTGCCCAACAACCGTGCTGTGGTGGCTCAGGTTCCTTACAACGAGCCCAACGATGAAATACATTCTTGTACTCAGTCGAGCGCTCAGGACTGTGGCTGGATTTGGGATATTGGTCTTCAGTCTCGTCGTGGCATTGGCTACGTCCATAACGCAGATTTTGTCTCGGAAGCGGACGCTACCCAAACGCTACGGAACTATGCCGAGCAATCAGTGGGGGCAAAAGTTGCAGGCGATTTGGTGTGTCGTACGCTAAATTTCGAACCCGGTTATCGCAGCTCTCCATGGGCCAAAAATTGTGTGGCTGTGGGTTTGTCGGCAGGCTTTATCGAACCCTTAGAAGCATCAGCTCTAGCTATGATCGAACAAGCGGCATCGTTTTTGGTAGAAAACTTTCCTGTAAACCGAGATCTGATGGGGCCCGCTTCCCGCGCGTTTAATCGCAAAATGGAGAGTAATTGGGCCAGCATTCAGGAGTTCCTTAAACTCCACTATGTATTAAGTGATCGGGCTGATACGCCCTATTGGCGGCAGGCTAGAGATGAAGCGAGTATCTCTGAGGCGTTGTCAGACAAACTGGCTTTGTGGCAGGTTCGCGCCCCTTGGCACCCCGACACGCCACGTATTGATGAGCTATTCCCTGCGGCGAGCTACCAGTACGTGTGGCTAGGTATGAACGGCCACCTCAGTGGCGTGATAGGGTCGGCAGGTCAGGGTGGTAAAGATCACGCTTCAAGCAGCGCTGACCTTGATCCCATTTTATTTAAGGTGCGAGAGCGGGCACTGCAATTGTCACGGGCTATGCCGGGGA
>ENA-ORDA01000770-ORDA01000770.1-marine-metagenome-genome-assembly--contig:-NODE-770-length-30050-cov-3.885564_pt1 | contig 30050 bp, 29 predicted proteins | sample MGYA00237778_ERZ508506 | MGnify/ENA primary metagenome ERZ508506 (study PRJEB26177, sample SAMN06267891) | marine metagenome | isolation source: Monterey Bay, California, USA | place: Pacific... | reverse complement strand
CAGTTTCTCTAATATTAGCTAAAAATTGATTACCTAACCCTTCTCCTTTACTTGCTCCTTTTACTAATCCTGCAATGTCGACAATTTCAACTGTAGCTGGAAGTACTTTTTCAGGCACAACAAGTTCTGCGAGTTTTTCTAAACGTGGATCTGGAACATTAACTACTCCAATATTAGGCTCAATGGTACAAAACGGAAAGTTTGCGCTTTGTGCTTTTGCATTGGATAGACAATTAAAAAGGGTTGATTTACCTACGTTGGGTAATCCTACAATTCCTGCTTTCATTTACAATATATTTTTTGCGAATATACAATCTCTAGAATCTGTCTAATATATAAAAGGTGAAAAATAATTATTAAAACAAGTTTCTTTTATTTTTAAACAAAATAAAAAAGTAATTAGTGCTAAAAAAATCATTCATATTCCTTTAAACACAAAATTTCTACCTGATTATATCCTAAGGATAATTAAATATAAGAAAAGTTAAGAAAATGTTAAATAATTCGTAATTATATGGATTATAATGTGTTAATTTGGCCTTTATTATTAACTATATTTATAAATATGAAAAAACACATTTTAAGCTTGCTATTGTTTTGCACTGTAGGTATTGCCTTCGCACAAACTTCAGTATCAGGTGTAGTAAGAGACAGTAACGGGGACGTAGTTCCTGGTGCTAACATTGTAGAAAAAGGTACTACCAACGGAACTGTTACAGATTTCGACGGAGCGTATTCTTTGGATGTTAACGACGGAGCAGTATTAATATTCAGCTACGTTGGATATGGTACATCTGAAATTAACTATAGTGGACAAAGTAATCTTGACGTTATCTTAGCGGACAGTCAACAGCTAAGTGAAGTTGTATTAACAGGTAGTAGAACTGCACCTAGAAGTAATGTAGATACTGCATTACCTATTGATGTTGTTTCTTCTAAAGACCTTACCATGACAGGTCAAGCTACCTTCGATAAGGCACTTCAGTACAAAATTCCATCATTCAACACGGTACAAACTCCGGTGAATGATGCGACTTCTTTATTAGATCCTTATGAAATTAGAAACATGGGGCCATCAAGAACTTTGATTCTTATCAATGGGAAACGTAAAAACTTAAGTGCTTTACTTTACACACAAACCTCTCCAGGTCGTGGTGAAACAGGTGCTGATATTTCTGCAATTCCAACAGATGCAATTAAGCGTGTTGAAATTTTACGTGATGGTGCATCTGCACAATACGGATCGGATGCAATTGCTGGGGTAATGAACATCATACTTAAAGACACTCCAAATTCAGGTTCTGCTACTGTTCGTACTGGAATTACTTCTGAGGGCGATGGTGAAATGTTCGGTGTTGCAGTAAATAATGGAACTAGTATTGGTGATGATAATGGGTTTGTAAATTATACAATTGACTTATCTAAAGTAAACCTTGCTAACAGACCTGGTACTGTTGATGCTGCTGGTGAAGCTGGCGATTTTGGAGCTAATCTTTCGGATGTTCAGTCATTTTTGGCTAGAAAACCTGATGCTGGTAACATAAACGGATCTCCTGAAACTGCTGCTGCTAAGTTTGCGGTAAACTTCGGCTATAACCTTAGTGATAATACGGAATTATACGGTGACGCTGCCTACGTTTACAAATCTGTAAACAGTTTTGCAAACTACAGAACTCCTTACTGGAGAACAGAAGCTTCTTTTCCTTATTTAGCTGATTTCTTTCCAAATGGACCAGGAGGTAGCTATGATGGTTACGTTCCAACATTTGAAGGTCTATTAAGTGATTATAACGCAACTGTAGGATTTAGATCTACTATTAACGAATGGAATGTTGATGCTAGTTTTACAACGGGTGGAAACCTTCAAACGTATAAGGTAAATCAATCGCACAACAGAAACCTAGTTTATTCTCCATCTACATGGGTTGATGCTAACGGAAATGGATCTGTTGATGATGGTGAAATTACTGAAGGTGCTGAAAAGTACAGAAGTAACAGTCAGCAATCGTTCGATCCAGGAGGAACTAAATTCTCTCATAACCTTGGAAACATTGATATCTCTAAAATTCTTTCTGACAAAGTTAGTATCGGTATTGGTGCTGAGTTTAGAACAGAAACTTTTGAAGTAATTGCTGGAGAGCTTGCTTCTTACGAAGGTGGTGGTGCGGATTCATTTGCAGGAGCTTCTCCTCAAAACTCTGGAAAATTCAACCGTTACAACATTGGTGGTTACTTTAGTTTAGACTACGATGTATCGGATGCCTTTTTATTGAGTGGTACTATCAGATCAGAAAACTATTCTGATTTCGGTAATGCATTTGTTTACAAATTCAGCTCGCGATACAAAGTAAGCGATGCGTTTACTCTTAGAGGATCTGTTTCAACTGGATTTAGAGCACCGACTCTTCACCAGATTTACACTCAAAAAGCTCAGTATAGTTTTGTTCCTGGACAAGGAATACAAGTTGGTGGTTTAATCAGCAACGTGTCGACACAAGCAAAATTATTAGGTATTGATCCTTTAGATGCTGAAACATCAAATAACTTTACGATCGGTTTTGGTGGGAAAATGGGCACTAAGTTTAGTTATACATTTGATTACTACAACATTGCTGTACAAGACCGTATAGTATTAGGTACTGAAATTGGAGCTACTGGAACAGCATCAAATCCCTTAGACATTCTTTTAAGTGAAAATAACCTGAGTGATGTTAGTTTCTTTTCTAATGCAATTGACACAAAAACATCGGGTATTGATGTAGTTCTTTCTTACAAAGATATTGCTCTAGGTACTGGTGAACTTGATTTAAATTTATCTGGTAACTATACTATCCAAAACGAACGTGATGGTGCTGTTAAAAACACTACACTCGTTGCGAATGCAGGACAATCAGTTGTAAATGAAACACAAGAAGCTTTATTCTTTACTTCTAGACCTAAAACGAAATGGATCTTAGGTGCTGATTATACAATCAATAAGATTGGTTTGTCTTTCAATAACACGTATTTTGGAAAAACTACTTTCCAACAACAAGGTCTTGATAATAACATTTTCACGGAGTTTGCTCCAAAAATTGTTACTGACTTAGCTATTAATTATAGTGTTACTGAAAAAATGACTCTTGCGTTTAATGTAAACAACTTGTTCAACGTTTTACCAGAATGGAGTTTCCTTTCTAAAAACGCTGCTGGAGATGCTTTATTAGCTAATGCAGCTGCTGTTAAAAATCAGTCAAACCTAATTACTTTCAACCAACGTTATTCTCGAATGACTTATGATGGTTACCACTTTAGTCAATTAGGTACGATGTTTAACTTATCGTTGAACTACAAGTTCTAGTCTATTGCAAAATAAGGCTACAAAGCTAAAAAGGCTACTCCGTGAGGAGTAGCCTTTTTTTATGAATAGAATTGAAAAGATATATTTTCAATTCCTAGAAACTGTAATTTATTCCGGGTGCATAAAACGCTGCTTCCCTAACAATACTTCTTCGGTTTCAACATGTTCGTCATCAGGAACACAACAATCTACAGGGCATACAGCTGCACATTGAGGCTCATCATGGAAACCTTTACACTCCGTGCACTTATCGGGTACGATATAATACAATTCGTCAGATACAGGCTCTTGAACTTCGTCTGCGTCAACTTCCTTTCCGTCAGGAAGTATAACGTTTCCACTTAAAGAAGTTCCATCCTTATAGCGCCAGTCATCTGCTCCTTCATAAATAGCCGTATTCGGGCATTCCGGTTCACAGGCTCCGCAATTAATGCACTCATCTGTAATAATAATAGCCATAGTAGGAATTCTTTAGTTAAATTTGCCACAAAAGTAAGACCTAAAAGTTTATCCTACAAATAATGATCCAACTAGAACAACGAATACTTGCATTTGATCGCTTGGGCGACTTCCTCAGAAACATCAATTCAGAAGACCCGACTTATGATCATTTGTTCGATACAATAGATCGCGCTAAGAGTAATAACGGATGGTTTTCCAAAGACAACGTTTTACACGCCTTTGCAGCCTGGGGTCAGTTGCTCAACAAAAAAGAATTAATCCAATGGACACTCTCCTATTCTTTCAATCATTCAGCGCCCAAAACCATTGGTTTGGTATTAGCTGGAAACATTCCTTTGGTAGGTTTTCATGATGTCTTGAGTGTTTTAATCAGTGGAAATAAAGCCTTGGTTAAATGCTCATCTTCCGATCCCTTATTAATAGCCTTCCTGATTCAGAAACTACAAGAATTTGAACCTGCTCTTGTCAGCTTTGTAGAATTCACTAAAGAGCGGTTTACACATTTTGATGCCGTTATTGCCACTGGAAGCAATAATGCTGTACGCTACTTTGAGTATTATTTTTCTAAAGTACCCAATCTGATTCGTTCCAATAGAAATGGTGTTGCTATTCTAGACGGAAACGAAACTAAAGAGCAACTCGAAGCTTTAGCTCTAGATATCGTTCAGTACTTTGGTTTGGGCTGCAGAAGTACATCCAAAATATTTGTCCCCAAAGGCTACGATCTAAATTTAATTTTCGGAGCACTCTATCCTTATAACAGCCTTATGGATTCGGCTAAGTATGCAAACAATTACGATTACAACAAGGCGGTTTATCTTATGAGTCTTTTTGATTTATTAGACAACGGTTTCTTTATGCTTAAAGAAGATGCTTCTTACACTTCGCCAGTTGCCTGTCTGCATTATGAATTTTACGAGGATGCACAAACGCTAGAAAAAAAATTAACAGAAGACAACGATTTAATTCAATGCATAACCTCCAATCAAAACACAACAGGCCACTTTGCTTTTGGGAAAGCTCAACAGCCTCAATTGTGGGATTATGCAGATGGAAAAAATACATTAGCATTTTTAAACATATTAACGTAAAATGTTAAGAATTCACATAAAAAATGCACAATTATATGGCGTTTTTTACTGTGTAATCCAGATATTTGCACCTTAATAAAAAATATGAAAAAGCATAATTTTAGTGCAGGTCCTTCTATTCTTCCTGCTTCAGTAATGAAAAAGGCTTCCGAAGCTGTTTTAGACTTCAACGGAATGGGTCTTTCACTTATTGAAATATCACACAGAAGTAAAGAGTTTATTGCTGTTATGGAACGTGCTCAAGATTTAGCATTAGAACTTACTGGTCTCAAAGGAAAAGGATACAAAGCCTTATTTCTTCAGGGTGGAGCTAGTATGCAATTCCTTATGGCTGCTTACAACCTATTAGACAAAAAAGCTGGTTACATCAATACTGGAGCTTGGTCTAATAAAGCGGTTAAAGAAGCAAAACTTTTTGGCGAGGTAGTTGAAGTTGCATCTTCTAAAGATCAAAATTTCAATTTCATCCCTAAGGGTCATGAAATTCCTTCTGACTTAGACTATCTTCACATCACAACCAACAATACAATTTTTGGAACTCAATTTCAGGAAATTCCTGAAACCAATGTCCCGCTTATTGCTGATATGAGTTCCGACATCTTTTCAAGACAATTTGACTATTCAAAATTTGATCTCTTTTATGCTGGAGCGCAAAAAAATATGGGCCCATCGGGAGCTACTTTAATTATTGTTAAAGAAGATATTCTTGGAAAAGTGAATCGTGCAATCCCATCGATGATGGACTACCAAGTACAATTGAAAAGCGACAGTATGTTCAATACACCTGCTGTATTTCCAATTTACACTTCCATGCTAACCTTAGAATGGTTACACGAAAATGGTGGACTAGCACATATTGAAAAACACAACCAAGCAAAAGCAGCACTCATATACAACGAAATAGATCGTAATGCAGCCTTCGAAGGCTTTGCAGCAAAAGAAGATCGCTCGTTTATGAATGCAACCTTTAACCTTGCAGAAGGAATAGACGGAGCTGCTTTCGATACCCTGTGGAATGAAGCCGGGATCAGCGGACTCAAAGGACATCGTTCAGTTGGTGGATATCGTGCCTCTATATACAATGCTCTACCCCTAGAAAGCGCTCAGCTTTTGGTTGATGTAATGCAAAAATTCGAACAAACTCTTTAAATCATATACATGAAAGTACTAGCAAACGACGGAATATCTCAAAGTGGAATTGACGCCCTTCAAGCCAAAGGCTTTGAAGTGATCACAACCAACGTAGCACAGGAACAATTAATTTCTTACATCAACGAGAATAAGGTTACCGTTTTATTGGTTAGAAGTGCAACAACAGCTCGTAAAGACTTGGTTGACTCTTGTCCCTCTCTAAAAATCATTGGAAGAGGTGGTGTTGGAATGGATAATATCGATGTTGATTATGCTCGCGAAAAAGGGTTGAAAGTAATCAATACACCTGCATCTTCATCTGCCTCAGTTGCTGAATTGGTTTTTGCTCACCTTTATGGTGGCGTTCGTTTTTTACACGACTCTAACCGCAACATGCCTTTAGAAGGAGAATCTAATTTTAAAGGCTTGAAAAAAGCTTATGCAAAAGGAATTGAACTTCGTGGCAAAACCATCGGAATTATTGGTTTCGGTCGTATTGGACAAGAAGTTGCTAAGATTGCTTTAGGTGTTGGAATGCGGGTCATTGCTGCCGATAAGTTTATGGAAACTGCAACAGTACAAGTTGCCTTATTTGATGGACAAACTGTTGATGTTGACATTAAAATCCAATCGCAAGAATCTCTATTAGCTGAATCTGATTTTGTAAGCCTTCACGTACCAGCACAAAAAGACTATGTAATTGGTGCTAATGAATTCAATCAAATGAAAGATGGCGCAGCTATAGTCAATGCTGCTCGTGGCGGTGTAATCGACGAAGTAGCTTTACTAAAAGCACTTGATAGTGGAAAATTATCTTTTGCTGGATTAGATACTTTTGAAGAAGAACCTAAACCTGCAATGCAAGTCTTGATGCACCCAAAAGTTTCTCTTACACCTCATATAGGTGCTGCAACTGGAGAAGCTCAAGATCGTATTGGAGAAGAGTTAGCACAACAAATAGCAGAAATACTCCTTTAATGGGATATTTCAATCGCTTAAAAGATAAATGGGCTGTAGAATCAAACCTACAGCTCATTATTATTTTTGTTGTTTTTGCAATTACAGGATCTTCCTCGGTTAAAATAGCCAAACCATTATTGGAATTAATGGGCGTTGAAATAACTGCCTTTGAAGACATTTTCATGGGAAGTGTACTCTACTGGATACTCCGAGTAGTAATCGTGTTTCCAATCTATCAAATCTTACTGCTCTTTTTTGGAACGATTTTTTTTCAATTCAAATTTTTCTGGAAATTTGAAAAGAAGATTCTCAGCCGCATGGGATTCAAACGTTTTTTTCGAGAATCTTAAGACAAACTTGAAGCAATCAACTTCAAAAATTCATTTCGCGTGTTGGATTCCTTGAATGCACCTCTAAAACCAGAGGTTGTTGTCGTCGAATTTTGTTTCTGAACACCACGCATCATCATACACATGTGCGAAGCCTCTATTACTACTGCAACCCCTTGTGGTTTCAAGGTATCGTTTATGCAATCAAGAATTTGTTCCGTTAAACGTTCTTGAACCTGCAAACGGCGGGCAAATACATCTACTACTCGAGGTATTTTACTCAATCCAACAATATGACCGTTTGGAATATATGCAATATGTGCTTTCCCAAAAAACGGTAGCATATGATGCTCACAGAGAGAATATAACTCAATGTCTTTTATAATTACCATTTCCTTATAGTCTTCCTTAAACATAGCACCTTCGAGAATCTCTTTTGGATTCATTGAATAGCCACTCGTAAGGAACTTCATAGCCTTTGCTGCACGTTCAGGTGTCTTTACAAGACCTTCCCGTTCTGTATTTTCGCCAAGAAGGCTTATTACGTTGGTGAAATTTTCTTTAAGTTCTTCGGTTAGTGGTAACGTTTCGATGTTAAAGTTTTCGTTGATCATATAGTTTTTAAAAGGTGCAGGTAGTTTTGTTTTAGCTTTTGAATTTTTGGGCTTATGATATATGAACAATAACCTTGTTCACTGTTGTCATTATAATAATTATGGTGCTCCTCCTCTGCTCTGTAAAAGGGCATTTCGGATAGTAATTCTGTTACAATAGGCGACTCGAAGGTCGATTTCTGTAGTTCTGCAATTAAATCAGTTGCAATTTCTCTTTGTGCATCGGTAGTATAAAAAATTGAGGAACGGTATTGCGTTCCGACATCGTTACCTTGACGATTTAATGTGGTTGGATCGTGTGTAGCAAAAAAAACGGTTAACAGAGTTTTATACGATATTACAGTAGGGTCAAAAACTACCTTGATCCCTTCTGTATGTCCCGTTCTTCCGGAACAAACTTCACGATAGGCAGGGTTTTTTATGTTGCCACCCATATAGCCGGAATGAATTTCTTCAACTCCATTTAGTCGTTGAAATACTGCTTCTGTACACCAAAAACATCCCCCCGCAATATATGCTGTTTCTAACGAATTCATATCCTTTATTTTGTTTAACAAATATATATATTTAATAAACAAACTTCGTTCGCTTCTCAAATAATTAACATTAAAAAGATAAACTTAATTCAGTATAAAATTAAAAAAAACTAAGCTACCTCCTAGAGAAAAACAGATTAAATAGTACTTTGTACTCGCTATGGAAAAACTCATTATTGCACGTAATATTCACAAGAAATTAGGCGATGTTAACATACTCAAAAACATTGCTCTAGAAATTAATTCTGGAGAAATTATAGCAATAGTTGGCCCTTCTGGCGCAGGAAAAACAACACTTTTACAAATATTGGGCACCTTATCAACTCCCGACTCAGGATCGGATGTTTCCTTACAGATTGACAAAACCAACATCTTGAATTTAAAAGAAAATGAACTTTCAGAGTTCAGAAATCAAGCGTTGGGCTTTATTTTTCAATTTCATGAACTACTCCCAGAATTCAATGCCATAGAAAATGTAATGATTCCTGCTTTCATTAAAGGCTCGCCAAGAAAGGAAGCTGAAAAAAGAGCAACAGAATTACTAGATCAATTGGGCTTATCGTCTAGAAGCTCGCACAAACCCAATGAACTCTCCGGCGGAGAACAACAGCGCGTTGCTGTAGCTCGCGCACTAATGAATAACCCTAAAATTATTTTTGCAGACGAACCGAGTGGTAATTTAGATAGTCAAACTGCAGAGCAACTCCATCAATTGTTCTTTGATCTAAGAGATCAATTCGGCCATACGTTTGTTATTGTAACCCACAACCAAGAATTAGCCGAAAAAGCAGATCGCAAAATTGAATTAATTGACGGTGAAATTGTCCTCTAAATGAATTTTAGCGAATTAAAAGAGTTTTTAGATCTAAAGGCACAATATTATCAGTCGCAAGAATTCATTGAAGCCGACCCCATTCAAATCCCACATCGTTTTTCAAAAAAAAAAGATATTGAAATAGCAGGTTTTTTAGCCGCTACAATTGCTTGGGGCAATAGAACCAGCATCATCAAAAATGCAACTAAAATGATGTCGCTTATGGATGAGTCTCCCTATGATTTCATAACGAACCACGAGGCAAAAGATTTAGAGGTTTTTAACGGGTTTGTACATCGAACCTTCAATGCTGGAGATTTAAAATACTTTGTTGGTGCCTTACAGAATTTATATAAAAATCATGGCGGACTTGAAACTGCCATGTCACAAGATGCCGCAGAACTGGGCGTTCAACCTGCTTTGCATCATTTCAAAAAACGCTTTTTTGAACTTCCCCATCAAATACGTACACAAAAACACTTGGCTGATCCTCTTAAAGGTTCAGCAGCAAAACGCATCAATATGTATTTGCGGTGGATGGTTCGCTCCTCCTCCACTGGTGTAGATTTTGGAATATGGGAAAGCATTCACTCCCGACAACTTTCATGTCCCTTAGATGTTCACTCTGGAACTATAGCCCGTAAATTAGGGATTCTCGACCGTAAACAAAACGATGCAAAAGCTGTTTTAGAACTCGACAATCAACTGCGATTAATGGATGCTGAAGACCCTGTGAAATACGATTTTGCACTCTTTGGATTGGGTGCATTTGAGAAATTTTAAAGCTGCCATCAATTAATTCATCCAGATTCCCATTTGTTTTGTACTTTTGTAAGCACATTCGGAACTTGTTTTACAATTAATGAAAATACTCCTTCAAAAAGCGACTTTAATTGACTCAAAGCACGCCTTCCATTACTCCACTAAAGACTTTTTAATCACCGACGGTATCATCACTGCGATAGAGAATGAGATTATTGATGAAACTGCTGAAATAATTAGCTATCCTAACCTGCATATTTCACGTGGTTGGTTTGACAGTAGTGTTTGCTTTGGAGAACCTGGATATGAAGAAAGAGAGACCTTGGAAAACGGCCTGAAAACTGCTGGCTTGAGTGGTTTTACTCAAATTGCAGTCAACCCAAACACCAATCCAATAACAGACAACCAATCGACTGTATGCTATTTGAAAAACGCTGGAAACAAAACGGCAACTCAAATACACCCAATCGCTTCTTTTTCGAAAAACCAAGAAGGAAAACTATTAACGGAGTTATACGATTTAAAACAAAATGGAGCGGTAGCTTTTGGTGACTATAAAAAGGCTATCAAAAACGCTGAGTTACTTAAAATTGCGCTTCAATATGCCCAACGTTTTGACGGCCTCCTAATTTCACACCCTACCGATACTAGTATTGGAAATCAGGGTGGTGTTCACGAAGGAGATGTAAGTACACGCAACGGCTTATCGGGAACACCAACCCTAAGTGAGATTCTCCAAATTCAGCGTGACCTTGCCGTTTTAGAATATTCGGGTGGGAAACTGCACATTCCATTTTTATCTTCTGCTGCAGCTGTAGAACTCATTCGCAAGGCAAAAAAACAGGGCCTACAAATTAGTTGTAGTGTAGCTTTAGCCAATTTAGTATTTACAGAAGAAGAGCTTTCTGATTTCAATACACATTTCAAATTAGATCCACCTCTGAGAACAGATGCTGATCGAACGGCTTTAAGACAAGGAGTAATTGATGGAACCATCGATATGGTTACATCCAATCACGAGCCATTGAATGTTGAATTAAAGCACTTAGAATTTGAATACGCTGCAACTGGAACCATTGGTTTAGAAGCAATGTTTGGAGTTTTATGTACCCTCTTTCCTCTAGAAAAAGTGATCGCAATTTTAACAAAAGGAAAAACACGTTTTGGGATTGAAAATCAAGCTATAGAAGTTGGTCAACAAGCAAACCTAAGTTTATTCAACCCATCCGGAAATGGCACACTTAAAGAAGAACAAATACTTTCGAGTTCAAAAAATTGCGCCTTCCTGAACAGTCCTACACAAGGAACTGTTTATGGGGCTATTAATAATACACAGACTACCCTTAAATGAATATAGATTCCAATCAAGTTTTAGAATACCTACATCAAGTCCCAAGTGAAGAAAGTTCAAATCCTCCCGTATTATTTTTAATCCACGGATATGGTAGTCATGAGGGGGACTTATTTTCTTTTGCACGTTACCTTCCCAAAACCTATCACATCATAGCGCTTCGTGCTCCTATTGTGCTTAGTGAAGGTAGTTATGCTTGGTATACGATTACTTTTGATGAAGACATGAACAAGTGGTCGAACGATGAAGAAGGGATTCAATCTCGCGATTTAATTCAACACAATGTAAAATATCATTTGGATCGAATCAATTCGACTAGAGAACAAGTAGATTTTTTAGGGTTTAGTCAAGGTGCAATTTTGAGTTGGGCTTTGGGTCTTACTTATCCCAAAATGATTGATAAAATAATGGCTCTCAGTGGTTTTTTTAACCCAAAACTAATATCGAATAACGAGGATAGCAAAGCAGCATTAAACTGTTTCAGTTCGCATGGAATAATTGATCCAGTAATTCCAATAAGTCATACTCGGGAGGGAATTGATTTACTTCGGGAGCATGGAGTTTCTGTTACATATAAAGAGTATGATGCACCGCACACCATCAGTCCTGACAACTTTAAGGATTTAATGGAATGGCTTCAAAACCAAAGCCACTAGTTTGTTGCATATAAAAAATGTTCTACAACAGTAAACGTTAAAACACCATCAGCAGCTACTTGATACTTAATTAACAACTCCCCCCAAAAGGTTCCATCAGAAAAATCTGCAATGACCCATTTGTGGTTCAAGACCTTAATTTTATTAATCAAGAATTTACCCCCCATCTGAGCATAGGGAACTAACGATTTATCCTCCCCCAATAAATTGGTGTCGTATATAGCATCTTTTATAAGTGCAGAAGTAACTGGAAAGTCCAAATCATCAAAATAGACTAGCGCTTCTTCGTTAGTGTCCAACGAAAAATAAACATTCTCAAAAAAACGACGTTTCTCTACTTTCAATGAATCTTTTAAGGCCTTGAGTTGGCTTTGTTTTTTTTCTAGCCGACTCTGCTGATCCATCATTATTTTATTGCTATTTACTATTTGAAAGACAAGAATCAAAGCAACAAAAGAAAAGAGGTAAATGAAGATGTTTTTTTTCATAAGATGTATTGAATAAATAGTGTGTAAACTAGGTTGATGTTATTTCTAAAGTATCGTAAGCTAAATGAATATGATCAGGCAAATTTGACTCTACTTCGTCATGAAAGCCCAGTAAATGGCTGATATGAGTAAAATAAGCTTTTTGGGGTTGCAGAAGTTCCACTAGCGCAAGTGCTTCTTCTAAATTTAAATGCGAAGGATGTGGCTCAACTCGAAGGGCACTAAGTACCAAAACATCGAGGTTCTTTAATTTTTCCATTTCTTCATCAGCAATTGTCTTTACATCAGTCAAATAAGCAAAATTTCCAAATCGGTAACCCATTACTTCTAGTTTGTGATGCATTACTTCTATGGGGGTTATCCATTGATTATGCAGTTTAAAAGGAGTGTTTTTATCTAGAATAATTCGTTCAACCGATGGAGCCCCAGGGTACTTATTTTCATCGTTCATGATGTACGAAAAGCGTTGCTCTAAAGCTGAAAAAACTTTTTGTGTTGCAAAAAAATTAATGTTTCCTTGTCTAAAAAAAAAGGGTCGGATATCATCGAGTCCAGCTGTGTGGTCCGAATGTTCATGGGTAAACAAAATTCCATCAAGTTTTTCGATTGGATTTTGCAAGAGTTGTTGTCTAAAATCTGGGCCACAATCGATTACAAAATTATAATCATCCCATGCAATGGAGATCGATACTCGTAAGCGTTTGTCTTTAGGGTTTTGACTATGACAGACGGGATGCTTACTACCAATAATTGGAATTCCTTGGGAGGTTCCTGTTCCTAAAAAAGTGATTTTAAACATGATTTCAAAGGTAGAAATTTGTCTCTAGAATAAACAAACTTTGTACATTTGTTGCGAAATACATTTTTATGTCAACACAACTACCCGGTGAACGTGCTCTTGAAAACAGACCCTCAATTGAAGCGAAAGCATTACGCATCAACCTTAATGAACACATTTATGGGACTTTTGCAGAAATTGGTGCTGGCCAAGAAGTTGCCCGTCACTTTTTTAGAGTTGGTGGTGCCTCAGGAACGATAGCAAAGACCATCAGTGCCTACGACAAGAATTTTAGTGATAACATATACGGGGAAGACGAAGACGGTAGATACGTTACTGAAACACGTCTGAGTAAGATGTTGAATCATGAAATGCAATTGCTTGAAAACAGAATTCCAAGGTCTGAGAATCCAAACAAAATGTTTTTCACCTATGCAAATACAGTAACAACCATCGATTTTGCGAAAAAGTTCAAGGGTCATGGTTGGATGGGTATTCGTTTTCAAACTGGTCCAGATAAAGAGTTTAGTGAAATTACCCTTCACGTACGTTTTCATCAAACCGAAGCACGATTCCAACAAGAATCTGTAGGTATAATGGGAGCTAATCTTATTTACGGTGCTTTTTACAAGCACAACGAACCAAAAAAACTTTTAAAATATTTATACGACCATATCGACAAAGATGCCATTGAGATTGATACCATCAATTTCTCAGGCCCAAACTTTGAAGGGGTTGACAACCGCTTAATGAGTCTACAACTTGTTAAAAAAGGAATGACCGAAGCCGTGATGTTCAATCCGAATGGTAATAACATTTTGCCAGCAAGGGAACTTTATAAGAAAAACATCTTAGCCTTAAGAGGTAGTTTTAGACCAGTAACTAAGGTTAACATTGACATGTTCGAAAAATCTCTTGAGGTATTTTTAAAAGAACGCGAAGTTGATGAAAATAAAACCGTTGTAATTTTCGAAATCACACTTTCCAACCTTACTTCCCAAGGAGAAATTGATGAAAAGGATTTTATGGATCGAGCCATGCTATTGTGTTCACTCGGACATATTGTTATGATATCAAATTTTAAAGAATATTATCGTCTAGTAGACTATCTATCTCAATACACTAAAAAACAAATGGCCTTGGCAATGGGAGTGAATAGTTTCGTTGAAATTTTTGACGAAAACTATTACACAGATTTGAGTGGTGGTATTCTAGAAGCCTTTGGTAAAATGTTTTACAACAACCTCAAGGTTTACCTCTATCCTATGAAAGATGAGAAGGGTGAGATTGTTACGAGTAATAACCTTAAACTTCATCCGCGAATGAAGGATTTCTATAAGTTCTTCAAATACAACGGAAAGGTTATGGATATCTTTGATTTTGATCCTGAATATTTGGATATTTTTTCTCGCGAAATCTTAAAGAAAATCAAGAATAACGAAGCGGGATGGGACGAACATCTTCCAGAAGGTATTTCAGAAATGATTGTAAAAAAGAAAATGTTTGGGTACAACCCCGCATTGAAAAAATAAACCCTAAGCGTCTGCTTCCAAGATTTGAGCAGCATGCGCTTTTGTTTTTACCTTATCTATCACACGCTCTACTTTTCCGTCTCCATCAACTATAAACGTTTTGCGATGAATACCGTCGTATTCTTTCCCCATAAACTTCTTCAAACCCCAAACGCCAAAAGCATTGATGACTTCCTTGTTTTCATCTGCTAAAAGAGGAAAAGGGAATTCGTGTTTATTAGAAAAATTCAATTGCTTCTTTTGGCTATCTGCACTTACTCCCAGCAAACTGTAGCCAGCGTTTTTGAGCTCTTGATAATGATCTCGTAAATCACAAGCTTCTGCTGTACAACCGGGCGTACTTGCTTTGGGATAAAAGAAAACAACGAGTTTTTTTCCTTTATAATCTTCTAAATTGTGAATGGTTCCTTTTTCATCAGCACAACTAAAGTTTGGAACTAAATCGCCTACATTGAGTGTATTCATTTGTTATTTTTTTCTAAATTACAAAAAGATTAAACGGTGCAATAATCCAGAAGAGTTTGTTTTATTGAAATAAAACTAAACCGCTGAAATCCAATTCAAATGACCAAAAAAGAAAAAGTAGCTTTTACCATGAAAACCCTTCAGGATTTATATCCTGAAATTCCGATCCCGCTGGATCATAAGGATCCCTACACACTATTGATTGCAGTTTTACTATCCGCTCAAAGTACAGATGTCCGTGTCAACAAAATAACACCACTTCTTTTTGAACGTGCCGATACGCCGCAAGAAATGATCAAACTCACAGTAGAGGAGATTCGCGAGATCATTAAACCTGTGGGCTTATCGCCAATGAAATCTAAAGGTATCCATGGTTTGTCACACATACTTCTGGATAAACACGATGGAAAAGTTCCTCAAGATTTTGAATCCTTAGAGGCGCTTCCAGCTGTCGGACACAAAACTGCTGGAGTGGTTATGGCGCAAGCATTCGGAGTTCCAGCATTCCCCGTTGACACACACATCCACAGATTATTATACCGGTGGGGCTTTTCCAAAGGAACCAATGTAGTTCAAACGGAACGAGATGCAAAAAGGCTGTTCCCAAAAGAATGCTGGAATGATTTACATTTGCAAATTATTTGGTATGGGAGGGAATATTCGCCTGCACGAGGTTGGAAAATTGAACAGGATATTATTACTAAAACTATTGGGAGGAAATCCGTTTTGAAAGCATTTGAAAACAAATAAGCATTTGTTTCAAACTACTCCTTTGGCTTAATCGATTCTTCGGAGGTATTGAGAGTCTTAAAAGCTTTTGAAAAAGCAAGGATACGTTTTACTGATAAATCACTAGGACCATCAGTCAATATCGGAGGTTTTTTTTTAGAGTAATTTTGTTCCATATATGTTCGTTACACATTGAGAACGCAAAAAAAACTAAAATCGTATGTTTAGGCAGACAAAACAATTTGATGCTCGGCAATAAGTTTACGGATATTAATTACTGCATATCGCATGCGGCCAAGTGCAGTATTGATGCTAACCCCAGTAGAATCGGCAATTTCCTTGAAACTCATGTCTTTATACAAACGCATTGTAAGCACTTCTCTCTGATCGTCTGGTAATTCCGTAATCAACTTTTGTAAGTCTTCAACAACTTGTTTATCAATCATGCTACTTTCGACATTGGGAACATCGTCACCAATGATTTGAAAAATATCAAAATCATCTTTGCTTTCAAAAATTGGAATCCGATTACTTTTTCTGAAATGATCGATTACTAAATTGTGTGAGATACGCATTACCCATGGTAAAAATTTACCTTCTTCTTGGTATACTCCTCTTTTAAGTGTTCGGATTACTTTAATGAAGGTATCTTGAAAAATATCTTCAGCAATATCGCGATCAAAAACTTTCGAGTATATGAAGTTAAAAATCTTTAACTTATGTCGTTCTACAAGAACTGCTAATGAACGTTCACAACCGTTTATATATCCAGTTACAAGGACAGCGTCTTTTTGTTTAATGAGGGAATTTGACATATACATTACTTTTAAACACCCATTAGGTGCGGGTTTTCGATAAATTTAAAAGTAGCTTTGTTGTATATGTATATATTTTAATAAAACAAATATAGAAATATTTTTTAACATTACAATAATTTCAGTACGTTTTCGTTGTTTTGAACCAAACTTGAAATAGCAGAACACTCGCAATTCAAGTAAGGAATTCTTTTATCTTAGCAAATTAAAAACAAGCGATGTCAACCGAAATAGAATCACAACCAAACAATCCGTTACACGGTGTAAAATTAGCAGACATACTGGAACATCTTGTTGATAAATACGGCTTCGAAGACTTGGGCGAACGAATTACAATTCGTTGTTTCACAGATAATCCTTCTATAAAATCTAGTTTAAAGTTCTTGAGAAGAACTCCATGGGCACGAGCCAAAGTAGAACAATTATACCTTAAAAGTCAATCGTCTAGGCGGTAAACTTTTGATCCAAGAAATATAATAAGATATGTTATCCTCAGCTATAAAATTGAACCTATAAATCGTATCTTTCTCCCTTCATTTTTAGTATGCAAGACCTTAGAACATTAGATCCCAAAGATCATATCATCATCTTGGGAGCTCAGCTTCACAACCTTAAGAACGTTGACGTTGCCCTAGAGCGAAACAAGCTTACTGTTATTACGGGCCTCTCGGGTTCCGGAAAATCTTCCTTAGCGTTCGATACGCTTTATGCAGAAGGTCAACGTCGTTATGTGGAAAGTTTATCGTCCTATGCTCGTCAATTCATGGGGAGGCTGAACAAACCTAAAGTTGATCAAATCAAAGGAATTGCTCCGGCAATTGCAGTAGAACAAAAAGTAAATTCCTCGAACCCAAGGTCTACAGTCGGAACCAAAACAGAAATATACGACTACCTAAAACTACTGTATGCTCGGATTGGAGTTACCTACTCCCCTATTTCAAATACAATAGTCAAAAAAGACAGTGTTACTGATGTCGTTAATCATATTTTTTCATTAGAAGAAAACAGCAAACAGTTGCTACTGACTACGGTTGCAAACACTCAAAAAAGGAGCCAAAAAGATGTGGTTAAAATTTTAATCCAACAAGGATTTGCACGAATCTATTCTGAGGGCGAAATGCTGCGGTTAGACGATGTTGCAGAAAAACCACCTAAATCTTTTGAGTTGGTAGTTGATCGAATCATCTTAAAAAAAGATGAAGATTTCAAAAACCGCCTTTCTGATGCAATTGAAATTGCCTTTTTTGAAGGAAACGGAAGTTGTTCTGTTGTTTCCTTAGATGGAAAAAACAGAAAAGAGTTCTCTAATAATTTTGAAGCAGATGGAATTCAATTTGCTACTCCAAACGTCCATTTATTCAGTTTCAACAATCCTTTTGGAGCCTGCCCTGTTTGCGAAGGCTACGGCGATGTTATTGGAATTGATCCAGAATTAGTCATCCCCAACACAGGGCTGTCTATATTTGAAGAAGCAATTGCTCCTTGGAAAGGAAGCACCATGCGCAAATTCTATGAGGATCTAATCAATAATGCCTATCGTTTCGATTTCCCAATACATAAACCCTATTTCGAACTGGATCAAGAGCACAAAGATTTGTTGTGGAAAGGAAATTCTTATTTCACCGGACTGAATGCCTTTTTTAAGAAAATAGAAGCCAAAAACTATAAAATTCAAAACCGAGTTCTTCTATCTCGATACCGCGGGAAAACACATTGTGATTCTTGTGAAGGAGCACGTTTGAAGCCAGAAGCAGCTTACGTAAAAGTAAATGGTAAAAGCTTATCGGAGCTAGTCAATGAACCCCTAGATGACCTCCTAGAGTTTTTCAATACCATAACACTATCAGATCAACAACAAGAAGTAGCAGATCGTTTACTCATAGAAATCAAAAGTCGGTTGAATTTCATTAAAGACGTGGGCTTAGGGTATTTAACACTGAATCGAAAATCGAACTCTCTATCGGGTGGTGAATCACAGAGAATCAACCTAGCGACCTCCCTAGGGAGTAGTTTAGTAGGTTCTATGTACATTTTAGATGAACCCAGTATTGGGTTGCATTCTCGAGACAACGATCGCTTGATCAAGATTCTAAAAAAACTTCGTGACCTTGGAAATACGGTTCTTGTTGTAGAACACGACGAGGAAATTATGCAAGCAGCGGACTGCATTATTGATATGGGGCCAGAAGCTGGAACTCTAGGTGGAGCTGTAGTTGCTCAGGGTACTATGGCAGAAATACTCCAATCTCCATCTCTTACAGCGCAATACCTAACCGGTCAGATGAAAATTGAAGTTCCAGCAATTCGCCGTACGAATACGGAGCAAATTATAGTAGTTGGCGCACGCGAAAATAATTTACAAAACATTACGGCTCATTTTCCATTAAACTCAATGACAGTAGTTACGGGTGTTTCGGGAAGTGGGAAAAGTACACTTGTTAAAAAAATACTCTACCCTGCTTTACAACGTGAGCTGGATATTTTTGTTGAAAAACCAGGACAATTCACAAAATTAGATGGTAATTATAGCTCCATCAAACATGTAGAGTTTATAGATCAAAACCCTATTGGCCGATCTTCTCGCTCCAATCCAGTAACCTATATTAAGGCCTACGATGATATCAGAGCTTTATTTGCTAGTCAACCACTCTCAAAAATGAGAAACTATCAAGCCAAGCATTTTTCATTTAATGTAGATGGTGGACGTTGTGAAGCATGTAAAGGAGAAGGAACCGTAACCATTGAAATGCAATTCATGGCAGATGTTGTTCTTCAGTGTGAGCATTGCAAAGGAAGACGATTTAAAAGAGAAGTACGTGAAGTCAAATTTGAAGGGAAATCCATTGATGATATCCTTGGATTGACAGTAGATGATGCGATTGCTTTCTTTGAAGAATATGCCCAGACGAAACTCGTTAAAAAGCTTTCTCCTTTACAAAAGGTAGGTCTGGGTTATGTTTCCCTTGGACAGTCTTCTGCAACTCTTTCTGGTGGAGAAGCCCAGCGAATCAAACTCGCTTCATTCATAGGAAAGGGAGATCATCGAGATAAAATCCTCTTTATTTTTGATGAACCTACTACAGGTCTTCACTTTCATGATATCAAAAAACTATTAACTTCATTTGAGGCACTTCTAGAAAAAGGCCATTCGCTCATTGTTGTAGAGCACAACATTGATTTGATCAAATGCGCTGATCATGTAATTGATTTGGGACCAGAAGGTGGTAATAAAGGTGGAACTCTTTTAGGGGAAGGAACACCTGAGGAACTTTCAAAAATTAAAGCATCTTTTACAGGAAAGTATTTAAAGAAAAAATTAAAGTCCTAATTAACAAAACACTAACAATCTTAATTAAGTTTTGGCACAGTAATTGGAAGTGTAATAATAGTTTAGTTAGATTTCATAATTAGATTATTGGTTTAATGATTTTGTTTAATAGCCTGCAGCTCCCTGCAGGCTATTTGTTTTTCTTAAAGTATCTGTCAATCACGCGGTTTACTTCCACTGACATTCCCAAAAAATAACTTATTCCCAAGTACAGTACTCCAGCCAAGGTTGACTTAATCGCAATCGCTAGGAATGGATGCAAATCCAAATTTACATTGAAGAAGATCCCGTATAGCACTAGGATTAATAACAAAACCCAGATGGATTTTATTCCAAAAGGATGGATTTTAAATTTATAAAACACCAATACAATCTTCAGGAAATTGAAAAGTGTTACAACAATTAAAGTTGCTAATGCCGCGCCAACAAAACCGTAAGCTTGAATGAATTGTATATTCAAAATCACAGCCAAAGAAGCCGCTGCCACAGAAAACAGCAACAAATAGCGGTAGTATTCAGAATTGGTGATGATGTTGTTTAAACAGCCTAGGGAAGCTGAAAAAAGCTTGGAAAAAGAAATCAATAAAATTATAGGCAAACCAGTTGCATAACCCTTTTGTGCATTCAATAGTTCTAATAAACGGTAAATATCATCTAGATTAGTCGTTATTAAAACGAACAGTAAGCCAGAGACAAGTAGTAGGTTTAACGAACTTCTCTTTAATAGCTCTTCTAAACGTAATTTATTATCTGTGTTTAGTGCCTCTGCCACCATTGGGCTCACAATTTGAACCATCGCTCGTGATGGCGCGTCAATTACTGCGGCTATAAAAATTGCAACCATGTAAAAAGACACGTATTCAGGTTTAAGCAATTGCTCAATCATGGACTTATCCAAATCTAAAATAATACTAGCCGAGAAACCTGTTAAAAAAATATAACTACAATAACGCAACAACACCTTTAGGTTTTTGGGTAGTTCCCAATGAATATCAGGTCGGTATACCCATAAGGCATAGCTAAGAATGAGTAGAAGGCGTAGACAATAACCTACAAGCAACGCAATTATAAAATCGTCAAAGTCGAGCCATCCAAAAAAGTAAAAAATCAATAAAACCGTGATCATTACGCGTTGATATACTTCTTTTAAGAAATTACCAAAAACCGTCTTTTTTTGAATGCGCAACCAGCTATAAAAAATCTCGAAATATGCCGTTGCAGTTGCAATACTAAAAATTAAAAACAAGAAGTCTCCAGCTGGAGAATCTTCAGAAAAAATTAATGCACTGATGGAATCAAATTGATACACCAACCCAACTAAGGGTAAAATAACAACCAGCGGCAAGATTACCGAGAATACAAGTAAATTGTCTCGTTCACGCTTGGTTGTGCAGGCAGAATAATACTTGATTATGGTAAACTGTATTCCATAGGCAAACAAAGGCTGTATGATGTTAGAATTGGCTAAGAGCGCTCCGATAAGGCCGTGGAATTCGGGCCCCATTATACGAGGATAAAACACAATGGTATTAATTCCACCTAAAGCAAAAGCAAAGAGTATGCTGAGGATGTTATAAAAGGACTGTCGTGCAATAATTCCCATAACCTATAAGGTATTGCTTTTGAACTTAGATCGTGCACCAAAAGCAAATAAACTCATAAAAACAAGAAGGCTGATCCATTGAATCCTTCCACCTAAACGAACTACTGGAGGGTCAAAAGTGAATTCTATAAGATGCTCACCCTTTGGAATGGCCATACCTCTTAAAATATAATTCACATTGTAGTGCGGTTGTTCAATGCCGTCAATTGTTGCAATCCATCCCGAAGGGTAATGCATTTCTGAGAACACAGCAAATGAATTCTCTGACGCTTGTGTAGTGTATCGAAGGAGTCCCGGTTGGTGATCTGTTAAGGTTATGGTAGCTAACGAATCGGAAACATAATTTATCGGAATATCTTTTATAGATATCGATTCACTTACTGCCTCTTTTGAAAAATCAATTGTAGCGAGCTTCTGATAGGTTTCATCTGGTGATGCAGTATGAATAAGATTTCCAACAAACCAAGCATTTCCTAAGTTTTCAGGATTCATAAGTGGCTTCAATCCTCCTTCTTCACTTTCATAAAGAACGTATTTTACATTTAAAATATTTAAAATCTCTTCACGTTGAAGGGTTTCAAATAATTCAAAAACTTCTTGGTAACGTCTCGGCTTTGCGCCGTGATATCCACCAACAGCATCATGAAAATAGGATGTTCTAGCACCAGCTAATCGCAAACCTGATTCGTAAACTCGATAGCGACTCGTATCTTTTAATATTAATCGATCAGCATTTGAAGGGTTAAATGCAGTTTGTGAACGCGACTTGGTTGTAAATAAATCTCGATTCAGATAGCGATTCGATATCCCACCCAAATCAATAAGGAGTAAGAGCACAACAAGCGCTAAGGCTGAATTCGATTTTAATTTTTTAAGAGCAAAGACCCATAAGATTCCACCGCTTACAATCACAAAAACAAGAAGTCGAATGATATCTTCTGTGTAAACAGCCTTTCGTGCCTTATAAATTTGTTGCATCAATTCTGGGCCCATAGCTTGACTGTAGTAACTGTCAGATGCGCCTTGAAAAGAAAGCATTCCTTTGACCAAAAACAAAGTGATTGCAAGGCCAAGGAAACTGAATATAGTTTTTTTAAGTGCTTCAATTTGAACCTCCTTAGTGGCTTTGAAAAATTCGTACAGACCAAGGGAAGCAAGAACTGGAAAAGCAAGTTCAAGAAGAACTTGAATGGAAGAAACCGCCCTAAACTTATTGTACATTGGTACATAGTCTATAAAAAACTGGGTAAGGAACGAAAAATTCTTTCCCCAAGAAAGCATAAGCGAAAGTAGAATTCCAAAAAATAACCAACGTTTATGGGTATTCCAACCTAAAAACAACGCCAATAAGGCTAAAAAAACAACCACTACCCCAACATAAGCTGGTGCTTCTAAGATTGGTTGATCGCCCCAATAAGTGGGTACGTTTTCACTAAAACCCTTTGCTTGTTGTCTGCTTGCACCTTGCTTTATTATGTATTCATAAATTTCAGATGACGTACCTAAATCTTCACGAGAGCCACCACCCTGTATTCGTGGGGCAATTAAATTTAGGCTTTCAAAAACTCCGTAACTGAATTGAGTGATATAATCATATGAAAGGCCAGAACGAATTGCAACAGGCTCAGCTGTTGCAGATAATGTCAGCTCACTCTTGCCTCGAGTACTGAATTTTGCGTATTCCGAAGTAGCCATGAGCGCCGTTGCATTGAGTCCAAGCGCTAAAATTCCAGCTGCGGCTAAAACGCCAACCTTTTTAGATAAATCTACTAAAGCATTATTTTTATAATGTTGCCATAATTGAACGATACCAAAAACCAACAAAAGCAATAACAAATAATAGGTCATTTGATAATGATTGGCTCGGATTTGTAAAGCGATTGCAAAAGTGCTAAAAGTAAAGCCCCAAAAATATTTTTTCCTAAAAACCCATTGTACCCCAGCTAATACAAATGGCAAATACCCTAAAGCCTGCGCCTTGGTATTGTGCCCTACCTGAATAATAATCAATAAATAGGTAGACAATCCGTAGGCTAATGCGCCAAAAACTGCGTATTTCATGGGTACACGCATGGAAAGCAAAAAGAGATAACATCCAAGTAAGTAAAGAAAAACAAGAAATGTTGGATGCGGTAAGAGTTGGAAAATTTTGTGGATAGGAGTTAAAAAATCAAAGGGATATTTTGCTCCAAGCTGATACGTAGGCATACCTCCAAAAGCATTGTCTATCCAATATAATTCTTTTCCCTCTTTTCGAGCATCTTGGAGTTGTTTAGACATTCCTTTATACTGTTGTATATCGGATTGCAATAATTTTTTCCCTTGTATTACTGGGTAAAATACAGCAAGTGAAACAAGTACAAACCCAAAAACAATTGCCAAATGAGGGAGGATTTTATTCAACTGAATCGATTCAATCAATTTCTTCATAATCAATATACTCTCCTAAATCTTTGGAAGAAGTCTTTGCTTTTTTAGGGTTAGTAGTTGTAGTTTTCGGTTGATCTCGTTGTTGCGACTGTTGCTCTTGTACTTTTTTAAAAAGCCGGCTCATAAAAAACCGAAGAATCCAAGGGGCAAGTCTCCTCAACAATAAGATTAGGGCGAAAAAAATTAAGATAAATTCTAACAAAATTTTTTATTTAATCAATCAAATTTAACGAATTAGGACGATTTAAAGACCATCTTACGTACTAAAATAAATAGTTTAATTCTGTAAAAGCACTTATATTGCTTTAAAAATAAAACATGCGGATTGGAATTCATTTGGGACTACTTTTATTTGCGTGCTCTACTCTTTTTGCACAATATACAGATCAAATTAATTCGAACCGTCCCGGCGAATCTATCGGTGCATTTTCGGTAGGTACCGGTGTAATTCAGTTTGAAGCTGGCGGTGAATATCGATTCTACAAGCACAAAGGATATAACAACTCTAAAATAAACGGAAACATCGGTTTCTTTTCGTTGCGATGGGGGTTTCTCAAAGAGCAATTGGAATTAACGTATGAGGGGTCCTATCTTATGGATAAGCTAACAAGTGCAATAGTTACTCCCAATCCCGTTTATAAACAAGATGGATTTTTAAGAAATTTTATTGGAGTAAAATACTTAGTTTACGATCCTTTTAAGAAAGAAGAAGAGATTAATGTATACAGCTGGGATGCCAACAATTCTTTTCGTATTCGTGATTTAATTCCTGCAGTATCACTAACTATTGGAGCTAATTTCAATCCAAAATTAAACGATCAATCCTTTCCATATGGTGATGTATTTAACATCATCCACCGCCCAATTCTTTACAAAAACATAGGAGGTATGGGAATTATAGAACCTCTTTTAAGTTATCGAGCAACCCTAGCAACACAGTCTCACTTTTTAGGAACTTGGGTTTTTGTTACAAATTTTTCTTACGACAGAATAGCATCGGATTTCCCAGAGCAAAGCTATATCTTAACACTAACCCATACATTCAGTCCCAAATGGTCAGTTTATATGGAAAATCAAGGGATTTATAGCGAGGTATATGTCGATCAAATTTTTAGAACGGGGGCAGCTTTTTTATTAACCGATGACATTCAAATCGAGGGTAGCATTGGCGCAAACACAAAAGATTCCCCTTCCCTATTTTCAATGAATGCAGGAATTTCGTACCGATTAGACTTTCATAAAGACAAAGATAAGGCAGGTATACAAAGTGAAAAAGATCGTAAAAAAGCAATAAAAAAGGAACGTAAAGGGCTTGATAAACAAGCGAAAAAAGCTTCTAAATCTCAACGAAAAGCACAACGCAAGGCCCGAAAAAATTAGCCCTATGATTCGAATTCTAAAAGCGCAAACTTCAGCACATTTTAAGGATTTTGTTCAATTTCCTTTCGAACTATATAATGACAACCCCTACTGGGTGCCGCCAATAAGCAAAGAAGAACTTCAAGTAATTGATCGAAGCAAAAATCCTGTTTTTCAAAATGCAGATGCTTCTTTTTTTCTAGCTTATAAAAATGAAAAGCTTGTTGGGCGGATTGCGGCGATGGTCAATTGGATTGAGGTCAATGAATTGAAAAAAAGAAAAGTGCGTTTTGGTTGGTTTGATTTTATTGATGATCTAGAAGTAAGTAAAGCATTGTTAAACGAAGTTACTCAATTTGGAAAGCAACATCAGCTTGAGTTTATTGAAGGGCCTGTTGGTTTTTCAAACCTCGATAAAGCCGGTTTACTAGTCTCGGGTTTTGAGGAAATGAACACCATGATTACCCAATATAACTTTCCTTACTACGCAAAACATTTAGAGGCTCTAGGATATGAGAAGTTAGCTCAATGGGTAGAATATGAAATTAAAATTGCCACTTTCGATGAGTCACCCGAAAAGGTCAAACGTTTTGCAAAAATTGTTTACGATCGCTACCAATTGAAGCTTATCGATTTTAAAAAAACAAGCGATATACTCCCCTACGTTGAGCAAATGTTTGAACTGCTAGCTGAGACTTATAAGGATCTTCAAACTTTTGTTCCTGTTCAGCCCTATCAAATTGAACACTATAAAGAAAAGTACTTTCGATACATTCATCCCGAATATATAAAATGTGTTGCTGATAAAAACGGTCGCTTGATTGCCTTTGTCATCATTATGCCTTCTTTTACCAAAGCACTAAAAAAAGCAAATGGTTCCTTTTTCCCATTTGGGTTTTTACGTGTTTTGTGGGCACAATACTTTAACAACCGAGCTTCTTTTTATTTAATTGGGGTACATCCAGAGTATCAAAACAAAGGAGTAACTGCCGTACTTTTCGATGAGATTCAAAAAACTTTTAACAAGCGCGGTATTACAATTGTTGAAACGAATCCTGAGTTAGAAGAAAATAAAGCCATTCAGCAAATGTGGAAAAATTACGAAAATCGTTTGCACAAAAAAAGGGCAACATTCACCAAAACGATTTAGTCTATAAATGTATACAGGATAGGATAATTGGGAAGAGACCCTCCACTAGCTCGTACCGCATTCAATACTGGAAAAGCTAATGATACAAGAAGTAAAACGCACAATCCGATGAGTCCAATTCCTAGTAAGAGTACAAATGGAAAACAACAAACCGTTAGGATAAACAGGGAAATCTGGAAATTGATTATCGCTTTTCCATGAATATCTAAATCGTAGATTTCCATTTTCTTTGATTGCCAAATAATCAACGGAATTAAAAAGCCTAAAATACCACTGAAAAGGTTAAAGAGTTGGCTTAAATGCATAAACACAATAAGTTGCTGATTTTCCTTGATGCCCAAAACTACATATTATTGTGCAAATCCAATAATTTAAAAAATAGAATTCCCTTCAAAACAGGATTAATGCTTAATTTTGTTAGATGATAAGTGAAGGAACAATAATGGCTCTCTCAACCGCTTCTGGGGCAGGCGCAATTGCAATAATTCGGCTTTCTGGAACAAAAGCTATTGAGCTTACAGATAGTTTGTTTAAAGCCCGTTCTGGGAAGCAATTAAAGGATCAAAAAAGCCACAGTATACATTTGGGCGACATCATGAACAACAATAGTATCGTTGATGAGGTGTTGGTCAGTGTTTTCAAGAATCCAAATTCCTACACTGGAGAAGATGTAATTGAAATTTCGTGTCACGGTAGCCCATACATTCAACAGCAAATCATGAAGATTTTGATTGAAAAGGGAGCTCAAACTGCCAAGCCTGGCGAGTTTACACTACGTGCTTTTTTGAATGGGAAAATGGATTTGTCTCAAGCTGAGGCAGTAGCTGATCTAATATCCTCCGAAAACGAAGCCAGTCATCAACTGGCCATGCAACAAATGCGAGGAGGTTTTAGTAGTGAAATTAAAAACCTAAGGCAAGAGTTATTAAACTTTGCATCGCTTATAGAACTCGAACTTGATTTTGCAGAAGAAGATGTTGCGTTTGCAGATCGCAAAGAGTTAGAAGATTTATTACTCAGAATACAAACCGTTCTCAAAAATCTACTCGATTCTTTCGCACTTGGAAATGTGATTAAAAAAGGAGTTCCAATTGCCATTGTTGGTCCACCCAATGTTGGAAAGTCAACTTTATTGAATTGTTTGTTAAACGAAGACAAAGCCATCATAAGCTCAATAGCCGGGACCACGCGTGATAGTATTGAAGATGAAATTACATTAGACGGGGTTTGTTTTCGATTTATTGATACTGCTGGAATTAGAGAAACAGAGGACACCATTGAAAAAATAGGAATCCAAAAAACAAAAGACAAAATAGCGTTAGCCGCTTTTGTATTACACCTTGTTGATCCAACAGATTATGCGCTTAATAAAGACGTTTTATCAGAGAATTTAAAAGCATTCAACAAACAATATCCTAACAAGAAACTAGTAGTTGTTTTTAATAAAGAAGATCAAAATCACACAATTACAGTTCCAGATCAAATTGAACGTTACCCTACAGTTTCTATAAGCGCTAAGATGAATTCCAATCTACCCCAATTAATCGACTTGCTTACCAAACACTTTAAACTGAATCCAACACAAGATCAGAGTATTATCACCAATTCTAGGCATTATGGATCGCTATACGCCGCTCAAAAAGAAGTTACAGCAATACAGACAGGTTTGAGTAATGGATTGAGTGGTGACCTTCTAGCAATTGACCTTAGACAGGCACTTTATCACTTGGGAGAAATCACTGGCGAAGTGACCAATGATGAATTACTAGGAAATATTTTTGCTAATTTCTGTATTGGAAAGTAACACTGACACTATTTATATCTTATTCGTGTAAATTGATACTGTTATGACCATATATACAAATGTTGTAAGGGAATATAATAAAGCTAAAAATCAATGGAGGCTGAAGTAATCTGCTCCGATTATACCAGAAATTAAAGATGATGGTTCAACTGGCTATAAATTCGTTCGTAAGCTTGTGAAAATGAACATACCAGTTTTAAAGCAATTTCATAGAACATACGATGATAAGTTGAAACAAGACATAAACCTCACGGTAGCTCAAAAAAAAGAGAACAAATTAATCCTTGATAAACACATTATACCGTATGCTAGAAGATGGCATGTAGAACTTAAAGAAGATGATATGTGTGTGGTTTATTTATTTTTATAAAGCTAAAATCCAATCAATCAATAGTTGAGACCATCTATCAACTGGAGAATTTATTTTATTCATCCCAAATCCGTGACCCCCCTCACTAAACATATGAAGTTCTACTTTTGCTTCCGCTTGAATCCAGTCCTGGTAAATTTGAACACTTGAAGTAGGAATCTCTCTAAATTCGTCATTATTTGCACAGGTAATAAATGCAGGAGGTTTATTACTAGGAACCTTTTGTCCTTCAACAATATCCATCCAAGGATAAATCGGTGCAATGAAATTTGGTTGATTTTTTGAGTTTGAAGTATATGCAGCTTCCATAGTTACTGCTCCTCCTGCAGAGAATCCCATCAATCCAATTTTATTAGGATTGATATTGTATTTCGCTGCTTTTTCTCTCATTACTTCTATTGCCGTTAAAGCATCTTTTGTAGAATATGGGAGTATAATTTTGGCACTATCTATTGCCATTTGAGGTTTACCCCATAATGTTCCAGCCCAGTCTATTACAGAACCCTTTCTTGGATATGTTCTATACTTCAAGACAATTGCAGTAATTCCATTTGAGGCTAATTTTTTTGCTAGTTTAACCCCTTCCTTATCATAAGCACTAAAAAAAAGACCTCCTCCAGGACAAATTATCATAGCCTTATCTGTTATTGAATCTCCCTTGGCTTTATACAAGTGCATTTCAGGCACAGATATATTATCTAGCCAGACACCTTCTTGCTTTGAGATAAGAACACTATTTTCTTTGTAAGATTTTAATTCCCATTTTTGATGCTTTATAGCTATTTTTTCTTGAGCATTTAATGATATCGTTACTAATAACGAAAGAAGGAATAGTTTTTTCATTGTATTGTTTTTTTAGATATTTAAATATACCGCCAAATAACTCAAACTGTCACAAAAACAAAGGCAAGTCCACACTCACTTCATTAGTAGCTTGTTTCATTCTTGGTAAAGTGTATTGTAGAACTTACTGAAGATGATATGCCTAAATGTTCATTTTTTTTAATTCTCTTACAGCAAAATCTACTGCTCTTGCGGTCAACGCCATATACGTTAAGGATGGATTTACATTTCCTGCAGAAGTCATTGCTGCTCCATCGGTAACAAATACATTGGGAACTTCGTGCAATTGATTGTTACCATTAAGAACAGA
>ENA-ORDA01000764-ORDA01000764.1-marine-metagenome-genome-assembly--contig:-NODE-764-length-30163-cov-9.761783_pt1 | contig 30163 bp, 32 predicted proteins | sample MGYA00237778_ERZ508506 | MGnify/ENA primary metagenome ERZ508506 (study PRJEB26177, sample SAMN06267891) | marine metagenome | isolation source: Monterey Bay, California, USA | place: Pacific... | reverse complement strand
ATATGATAAATAATTTTGAAAAAGAAGATGTTGTAAGTACTAACATCCAATTTAAAAATGGAGTAATAGGAAATTTTCTAATTACAGATGCAGGAACTTCACCATGGTCCTGGGAAACAGGTATTGGAGAAAACATCCACCTTCCTAGTTATCAAGTGAATAATTTAAAAATTATTGGCACAGAAGGATCTTTAGAGTTCCCAAACCTTAGATTATGGGAATATAAAAATAAAAATAATTCAAATAATTGGAAAGATGAAATAATACAGACAACTATTGATACGCCAGATATAGATCCATACATTTCACAAATTAACCATTTTAAGGATGTTATTAACAGAAAGGTTGAACCGATTACTGGAGCCAAGGACGCAGAACAAACTTTAAAAGTTGCGTTATCTATATTAGAGTCAGCGAATAATAATAAGACTGTTGTTATTTGAAATAATTATCATTTTTATAATTGATTGGAAAAAATATGTTTGATTTAGGTTTAAAAGATAAGGTTATTCTAATTACGGGTGGTAGTGATGGATTGGGCTACGCATCAGCAGAACTTTTATCATCTCAAGGAGCAAATGTTGTTATATGCGGTAGAAGAGGAGATTATTTAAAAGAAAAAGCAGATATAATAACTGAAAAAACAAAAAACCAAGTCTTAGCCATTCAAGCAGATGTAAGCAAGGCAGATGACTGTAAAAAATTAGTAGAAGAAACAATATCAAATTTTAAAAAAATTAATGTTCTAGTTAACAACGCAGGAGCTTCAGCTGCTGGGTTATTTGAAGATGTAACCGATAAAAACTGGGAAGACGATATTAATTTGAAATTAATGTCAACTGTTAGAATGTGTCGGTTGGTTATTCCTTACATGAAATCAAATGAAGAAGGTGTTATCATTAATGCCACAATTGGAGGAGGAAAAGCGCCTAATGCAGGTTCTCTTCCCACCACAGTAACTAGAGCTGCTGGAATTAATTTGACTAAATCTTTAGCTAATGAATATGCAAAAAATAATATAAGAGTTAATACAATATGTATTGGTCTTATAAAGAGTGCTCAATGGGATCGCAGATCAGGCGCTGGTAGTGTTGATGAACTGTACTTGGAAATGGCGAAAAAGGTCCCTATGGGAAAAGTAGGTGAAGAAATGGATTACGCAAACCTCGTGGCTTTCTTATCATCAAAAAGAAGTTCTTACATAACTGGTACCGCCATAAATTTAGATGGCGGCCTATGTCCAGTTGTGTAGTTAATTAAATAATAAATTATTAAAATTACTTCTTTATTCTAGGAGGACTTACCTCAGCTAATTCGCATGCGTAATCTAGTAATGCGCTGAAATCTTTTTTGGCAAATTTACCTGATCTTGCTTGAGCATAAACAGCTTGAACAGATGATCCGACAGGCAATCCTACTCGAAAACTATTGGCAGTTTCAATTGCTAATCCCATGTCCTTATGAGCTAAGTCTATTGTAAATCCTGGTTCAATATCATTTTGTAGTACTTTTGATAGAAAATTAATATGAAATTGGCCATTGTTAGCAGTTGTTCCGGCATTAACTTGTTTAAAAGTTTCAAGGTCTAAACCTATTTTTTGAGCGAGCGTTAGGGCTTCAGCGGTAATTTGTGCAATACTTAATATTTGAAAATTATTTACAACTTTTGCTCTTATTCCTGATCCAACTTTACCACACCTTATTATTGTTGTGCCCATAGCATTCAAAAGAGGTTCAACCTTTTTAAAAGCATCTTCTTCGTCACAACCTACCATAAACAGGGAATCACCAGAAATTGCATGGCTTACTAATCTACCTACAGGAGCATCTATAAATTTAATATTTTTTTGTTTGCATAGTGCGTAAACTTCGTCGGTACCAGTTGGAGCAATGGTGCTCATATCTAAAATAACTGTGTTTGATTTTGCAAAAGACAAAACACCATCTTGACCTGTGATTACTGCTTTAACATTTTCAGTAGATGGTAACATTGTGATAATAATTTCAGCATCTTTAATAGTATCTTGAATTGATTTTCCAGGAATCCCACCAACCTTGATATGAGGTTCCATTTTTTCAGTTTCTATGTCAAATACGGAAACACTTGTACCTTTTTTAATTATATTTAAAGCCATTGGTCCACCCATAGCACCAAGACCTATAAAGGCAACTTTCTCACTCATCTTAATCTCCCACAATTATTTAAATAGCTAAAAAAATATCAAAATTATAATTAACATAATTATTCATATTAATTTATAACAATATTTAAAATAATAAATTATAGTTTAATAAAAAAGGTAAGTATGAGTTCTAATAAATCTGAAAAAACTGAAATTGTACCAAGTGAATTCATTATCATTGGTGGTACAGGTAATCTTTCTAAAAGAAAAATTTTGCCTGCTTTGTTTTGGAGATTTTTAGACAAACAAATAGATCAGAAATCTAATATTATTCTATGTGATAGAAATATGGGTTTAAATAGTGATTTTATAAAAGAATTAAAATCATTTTGTGCAGAAGCCTTGGATGCAGATAAAGACAATCATAAAAAATGGAAGACTTTTATTGAAATAATCAAATTTGTAGAACTGGATGTTATTACCGGAAAAGGTCACTTAGATTTAGTTTCAATTTTGAAATTAAAGGTTGATCCCGGTAGGCCTATTATTTTTTATTTAGCCATTGCTTCTAATTTATTTGGAGAATGCTGTAGGTTTATTAGAGATTCAGGTTTTAATATTTCTCAGAGCAGAATTGTAATTGAAAAACCAATTGGCCGAGATAAAGTCACTGCAAATGAAATAAATAAACAAATTACAGATGTATTCAAAGAAAGCCAGATTTATAGAATAGATCATTATCTAGGAAAAGAAACGGTTCAGAATTTAATGGCTCTCCGTTTTGCAAACACCTTTTTTGAAAATCAATGGGATAATAAAAATATTGATAATGTTCAAATTACAGTTTCAGAGACAGCGGGAGTAAAGGAAAGAATTTCCTATTATGAAAAATACGGAGCTATAAGGGATATGTTACAAAACCATTTGCTTCAATTAATATGTTTAGTTGCTATGGAGCCACCTTCACATTATGAAGCGGATCAACTTAGAGACGAAAAGTTAAGAGTTTTAAAAGCATTAAAACCATTGACTGAAAAAGAAGTTCAAACAGGGCAATACCGAAGTTATACTGATGAATTAAAACAAAACTCAAACACAGAAACATTTGTTGCACTTAAAGTTATGATTAATAATTGGCGTTGGGCAGGTGTACCATTTTATGTGAGAACTGGAAAAAAATTATCATTTAGGGCGAGTGAGATAATAATTACTTTCAAAAATAAGCCTTATAATATTTTTTCCAAATTTTCATCAGATAATGAAGATAATCCAAACAGATTAATAATAAGAGTCCAACCAGAAGAAGGTTTGAAACTGGAACTTACCTCAAAAGCTCCTGGACCAGGTGGAATGCGATTTTTTCCTTCAGAACTTAACTTATCTTTTGGAGACACTTTCTCAAGCAGACTTCCTGACGCATATGAACGTTTGTTAATGGATGTAGTTAGGGGTAATCAAACACTTTTCATGAGGTCTGACGAGGTGCTAGCGGCTTGGGATTATATTGATCCTATTATTGATATTATTAAGAATATCGAACCACAACTATATAGAACGGGAACTATGGGGCCTGGAGATAAAATATTATGTTTAGATGGAAAACAATGGATTGACCCAAAAGAAAATAAAAAATGAAAATTTCAGAATTAATTGCTAATAAACTTAAATCATCTATTGAAATCAATGGTGAAGCAAGTTTAGTTTTGTCAGGAGGTAATAGTCCATTAAAAATATATAATGAATTATCAAACACTAATATAAATTGGAGTTCTGTTAATACTACATTAGTGGATGATCGATTAGTAGAAAAAAACCATCCTGATAGTAATCAAAAATTATTATTTGATAATCTTATTAAGAATAAAGCAAATGCCTTAAATTTTATACCCTTGTCTAAAGATATTATTAAAAAAGGTTTTGTTCAAACACCATTTGATATTTGTTTATTAGGAATGGGTTTAGATGGTCACTTTGCGTCTTTATTCCCAGATATGGTAAATGATAGTAATGCTTTTGATTTAAATAAAGATCCAGAAATTTTAGAAATTGCTGCTCACGGTGATCCTTTTGTTCCAAGAATTACGATGAACTTTCCGTTAATTCTTAAGAGCCATTTAATTATTTTATTGGTAAAAGGAAAAGAAAAGGAAAGAGTCCTTAATTTATCTTATAAAGATAAAACTTTACCTTTGTATTATTTACTTAATAACAAAAATATCAACTTACATATTGAAAATATAAATTAAAAAATATTTAGTGATTTTATCATTTAGCTGAGGCAATAGCTGCATGTAATAATACATTTGTACTTGATGATGCCCATTCAGGTTTAATTTCTTCTGCTTCATTATGACTTAATCCATCAACACATGGACACATTATCATAGCAGATGGAGCAACACTATTTATCCAACAAGCATCATGACCTGCTCCAGAAACTATGTCTTTATATGTATAACCAAATTTTTCAGCACTTTTTCTAATATTGGTTAAACAATCTTTATCAAACGTAACAGGGTCAAATCCTCCTATTTGTTTCATATTAAAATTAACTTTATATTTTTTACATATGTCTATTGCTAATAATTTTAATTCATTTTCCATTTTGTCAAGTTTTGTAATATCTGGGGATCTAAAATCGATTGTAAAAATTGAATGACCAGCAATGACATTTCTAGAGTTAGGAGAAACTTCAATATGCCCAACACTTCCAAGTGCATTAGGTTGGTTTTTATAAGCAATATTATTAACAGCTAAAATTATTTCAGACATTGCTAATGATGTGTCTTTTCTAACGTGCATAGGAGTAGTTCCAGTGTGTTGTTCAGTTCCTGAAAGTTCTACTTCTAGCCATTTTAAACCTTGTCCATGTGTTACAACACCAATATCTATTTCTTCAGTTTCTAGAACAGGTCCTTGTTCTATATGTAATTCATAATAACAATGAATTTTTTGCTCTCCTACTGGTTCAGATCCTTTCCAGCCAATTTTTTCTAGCTCTTCTCCAAAAATATTTCCTTCTGCATCTTCGGCAGATAAAAGAGTTTTTACGTCGTATATGCCAGCATAACCAGCAGAGGCCATCATTGCTGGTGGAAATCGAGAACCTTCCTCATTTGTCCAATTTACTATCATTATTGGATGTTTTGTTTGAATATTTAAGTCATTAAGAGTTCTTACTATTTCTAATCCAGCTAAAACGCCAAGTACACCGTCATATTTGCCACCAGTAGGTTGCGTATCTAAATGGCTTCCAATAACAACTGGAAGAGCATTCTTGTCAGTTCCTTCCCTTTTTAAAAACATTGATCCTAATTCATCAACCTTCATGGTCATTCCAGCTTCTTCAGACCATTTTTGTAACAACTCCCTTGCTTCTCCGTCTTCTAATGTAACTGTTTGTCTATTATTGCCTCCTGCTATACCAGGTCCAATTTTTGCCATCGTCATCAAGCTATCCCAAAGTCTGTCTTGATTAATTGAAATATTTGTTTCAGTTGCCATTGGGATATCCTTCTTATAAAAATCGTTACTTATTAATATGATGTGTGACAATATAAAGTTAGACGAATTAAAAAGGAATTTGAAGTGTTTAAATTAGATAATAGATTAGAGAATGATAGTTTTTTTATGCAAGAAATAAAAAACTTTCAAATCAGACTAATGAATGTTCAAGAATTCTTTTGGATAGTTCTTATTCCTATCAAGCCAAATTTAATTGAACTAAGTGACTTAGAAGTTGATGAAAGAAATGAATTATTAAATTTTGCAATTGATCTTGGTAATTATATAAAGTCAGACCAAAATTTTGATAAGGTTAATATTGGCATGTTGGGGAATGTTGTTGCACAATTACATTTACATATAGTCTTAAGAAACAAAGACGATCCGGCATGGCCTGGACCTGTATGGGGGTGGAAGTCAACTAGTAATCTTGATGAGGAAACAAAACAGATCAGATCAAAATTAATAGTTCAATATTTAAAATAAAGTTACTTAGGCAAAGAAATTTTAATTTGATCAACTAAAATATACCAAGCAAGACTTAAGATAACAATCACACCACCAGAAATCATAAATATATTTGGTGTTTCGTTAGTTCCTAGCCAAACCCAAAAAGGTCCAAGCGCTGTTTCTAATAACATAAGAAGACCAATATTAGATGCTTGAGTATAACGAGTTGCAAAAGTTAGGCATGCAAAAGATATTGGCAGTATAATTAAACCAGATAAAGAAATAGAAAGTATATCTCCTTCAAAAAGTAAATGAGGGGAAACAATTAGAAATCCCATAATCCCATTACCTAGGGCACTTATCCCTGTCACAGTCATTGCTGGAATATTTGGTTGGTACCTTAACAAAACTAAACTTAAACCCAATGAAGCTGCTGCTCCTATTCCACATATAGTTCCTATTAAAACGCTTCCTTCTGGTGCATTGAGAACGTTATCTCCATTGGCTACAGAAATACCAACACCTATTAGAGCGAGACAAGCTGTGATCCAAGTAGAGTTATTTGTTTTCTCACCAAGTATAAATATGGAGAATATAGACGCAAAAATAGGTGACGTAGCTAGAGTGAATAATATTAAAGAAGCAGAAGTTTCAGCAATACCATAAGTAAAAAAGAATGAACTGATTATTTGGCAACAAATTATACCAAAACCAACAGGGGAAAAAATATTTTTAAAATTGTCTCTAAAAACCTTAAAACAACTAGAAAATAAAATTAAGATGATACCCATCTCAATTCCTCTCCAAGTTAACATTGACCAGACATCCATTTCAGACCATCTCATGAAAAGAACATCAGGTGATAAAATTAATGCACCAATACTAGCAATTCCTATACCCTTGAAAAGGTTTCCAGATAAAGAAAAGTTCAAAATATTTCCTAAATATAACTATTTATTTTTGTAAAAATCTAACAATGTTTTTAATACATCATTAGGGTTTTCTTGTTGGACCCAATGTCCTGCATTTTTAAGGATATGTCTACCACAATAATTGATACATAAATTATTTTCCATTTTTTCTAATGCTCCCGGTTTTTGGAATATTCCCCAGTCTTTTTCTCCAGCAATAAAACAAGAAGGGACTTCAATTTTTTTATTAGAAAAAATCTTTAAATCATTATTTTGAATTGGTGAAGTCATGCACCTATACCAGTTGAGGGCAGGTTGGAAAGAATTTTTAAAAAAACTGCTCGCGTACACATCTAACTCCTCATCACTTAACCAATTATCAAAGTCACGATTTTTTGGGAAATGTGGCATAACAGCTTGAACCATATTTTCATTAGATTTCATGATATAATATTCAGGCATTTTAGCTAAATTTTCTGCAGTCCAAGATCCTAATTCATAAGGATTATTATCTAACCAGTCAGCACTTTTCATATGATAATAAGCTCTAAGAAATTTATGCAATTCTTTTTGTTCTAGATGCATGTCATTATTTGCTTCAGGTGTGGAGTAGTACCACTGGTAATGTTTTTTTGGGGTTGGTAAATTTTCTAAATTATAATGAATTGGATCTTCAATAAATAAATCAGTTTTCATATCAGGTGCACCTGTATATGGAGCGCTCATCATAACAACAGACCTAAAGATGTCAGGTCTTATCATAGCTGAAACTCCTGCAACAGAAGAACCTGCATCATGTCCAACTAACAAGTCTATTGTGTTGATTTCCAGTGAACTAAGAAAACTAAGAATATCTGTACTAAGGCTCATTAACCTATACTCAGAAATATCACTGTTATAATTTTTTGCTCCGCCTGACGTTAATCCATAACCTCTCATATCAGGTGCAATAACTTTAAAACCTTCTTTTGCTAGTATAGGCATAATTTTTCGCCAACTAAAACTTAACTCTGGAAATCCATGAAGTAGAAGTATTACAGGTTGGTTTTTATTATTATATTTATCTAGGGATGCTTCTAAATAATGAACATTTAGTCCTGTTGAAATATTTATTTTGTGTGAGCTAATTATTGGATCAAGAAGTTCAATCATATTCAAAATTTAGACCCCATTAATTGTTTAATTAGTTTTAAATTTTTTTATAGTGTCCATATTAACATCTATTCCTAAGCCCGGTTCTGAAGAAACATTGATCATGCCATCTTTTAAATTCAAGGGATTATTCAACAAATCTCTTCTAAACGGGTGACTGGATTGGTCATACTCTAAAATAGGTGAACGAGCAAAAATAGAATGGTGAGTTGTAGGAATTGAAGCAATAACTTGAATAGAAGCTGCTTGAGCAATAGAAGATCCCCATACATGTGGATTGACTTCTATTCCAAAGCTATGAGCAAGATTTATTATTTGCTTGGCAGCAGTTATGCCTCCACAAGAACCAATATCAGGTTGAGCAATATCAACTGCACCATTTTCAAATAAGTTTCTAAACCCAAAAAGAGTATGTTCGTTTTCACCTCCTGCAATAGGTGTATGTAATTTAGATCTTAGCTCAACATAGCCATTTACATTTTCTGGTACTACTGGTTCTTCGTACCATCTAAGTTCGTAGTCTTTAAGGGCTTGTCCCAATTGTAAAGCTTCTGAAGTTCCATAGGCATGATTTGTATCAATCATTAAAGTTATGTCTTTACCAGCTAATACATTTTTAATAGCTTGCATGCATTCAATATCATCTTTTAAACCAAAACCTAATTTAACTTTCATATGGTCAAATCCATTTTCAAAATGAGTAATAGCTTCTTCTGCTAATCTTTTGGCTTCTCCTTGACCTTTAATTCTATAAAAACCAGTAGCATAAGGTTTGATTTCTTTTCTGAATGCTCCTCCAAGCAATTGATAAATCGGTTGGTTATAAAACTGACCAGCAATGTCCCATAGCGCAATATCAATTGCGCTTATCCCAGAAATGACTGATCCTTTTCTGCCAAAGTCTCTAGTAGCATTATACATTTTGTGCCATAGCACTTCTATATCTAAGGGAGATTGATTTAACAATAAAGGTTTCAGAGCTGAGCTTATAACTGCTGCGGATATTTCTGGTGGTTCTAAACCTTGACAAAAAGCTTCTCCCCAACCTGAAAGCCCATCACTCGTTTTTATTTCTACAAGCGTGGCAGAGCGTTTATTTACCCAGCCTTGAGAAAAGGCAAAAGGAACATCTAATTCTGATTTTATTATATGAATAATAATATCTGTAATTTTTATTCCCATTAAAGTTCTCCACTCATATTAAGATTATTAGCATATCAATACTATTATGTTAGATGCATTATTTTTTTTTAATTCGTCCTTTAAGAGTAATTGGAAGTTGAGCTAACATAAAAAGTCCGATTAGAGGCGTTAATACAAACACTTTTACAAAAATCCAATCTTCTGTAATTAAATTCCTCCAAGCCAATTCATTTATAATGGTAAGAAATAAAAAAAACATTCCCCATCTAAAACTTAATTTAAACCAAGTCTCATCATTGAGAAAAAATTGTGAACCAAAAAATTGTTTCATCATTGCTTTCTTATTGATTATTCCGAGTAGTAAAACAAAACTAAAAAATCCATTAAAGATAGTTGGCTGTATCTTTACAAATTGATCGTCATCAAACCAATATGCAAATAAGGTAAATATGGCTGACATAAATATTGCAAATATTTGAAACTTAGAAATTCTTCTTTCTATAATATAAAAAGTTAACATAACGAAAAGACTCAAGATCAGCGTAATAATAGCTGCAATTATTAAATTAAAATATTGAGTGCTTATAAAAAAACCAGTTAAAGGAATAATTTCAAAAAAAAATGCACTTAATCGCATTGTCTATTTCCTTTAGTTTGTTTGCCCTAAAAGAGTTTTTGTAAAATCAGGGTTCTGACTATTTTTTCTGAGCCAAATGTTGAAAAATAAATCAATAAACTCTATATCCTGTGTCTCAAGAACTTTTTCTTTATTAAAGTAAAATAAAGCATTATTTTTATTTTTTATACCAATAAAAACATCATTTTTTTTAATTTCTCTAAAAGCTTTATTTAATAAAGTGTCTAGATCCTTGATGTCTTGTTTATTCAAATCTTTTTGCATTTGTATTTGTTTTATAGTTTCTTTAACAACATTTTTTTTAGAAATATCTCTGTTGTATTCCAAAATTAATGCAAACTTATTTTTTTCAATGTTTCCCGTTTCAGACAAAAGCTTGGCATCATAAATATCCAATAAAAAATATGTATATTTAGCCTTCCCAACTAATTTATAAGTTGTGAAGTTCTCTTTTAAGATATTTATGGTTGTCTGATTTTTTAGATAATTTTCTTTATCTTCTGCATAGGCATGACTGAGATTCAAAGCTATTAACAAAGCAAAAAAATACTTGAAAAACATACTGAAATTTACCAATTTTTCAAATTTAAAGGTCCAATGTTATCAGCAGTTTTCCCTCTTAAAAACACTAATGTTACTGATCCAATATTAATACCAAACTTGCTTACGTAAGCTCTGTTGATTGCTAGATCATCGCTTTGTTGATAGATCCAATCATTAAAGTGAACTTTAATATTACTACCCTTAATATTTAAATAAATATCATATGTCCAATTGAGGGTGTTACCTGATATTGATCCAGAAGCCTTGCCTTCTACGTCATCTGCATTCCCCACATAGGTGATTTTATTATCATTGCTATCTATTTGTTTTTTGATCGTCCATATTCGCTTAGCTTTTTCTCCATCGTCATATAAAAAGTCTTCATCTAATGTAAGAGTTTTATTATCAATTTTTCCTTTAATATTAACTCTGAATTGTCTTTTTAAGTTTCCAAATCTATCTTCAAAAATTCCATATGCTATAGTTTCGCCTTCAAAAAAAGCAAATAAATCTAACTTAGGTTTGTTATTTTCAAATTGTTTCATATCTGTCTGAAAGCATCCTGTAAATAAAAGGAAAAATGGAAAAATTAATAATAATTTGAATTTAAACATCGTCTCTTTGATAAAAGCCAAATCATACTCCAAAAATCTTAAAACAAATTTACTTATATTTTATTTTAATTTAATGACAAGTTTTTTTGACGATGTTGACTTGAGTTAAGGCTAAACGCTTCTGCAAACAACTCATACGATTTGACTCTAGATGTCTCACTGTGGCACCAGCTTAATATTGCAATTTCATCAATATCATTTTTTTTAACCAGTTCTTTTATTTTATTCTTTGTGAAATCAACTTCTCCGACAATTGCGTCTGAAAACATTAATTCATATTGTTCTTTCCAATTATTATCATGAATAATATTAAGAGCGTTATCTGGATCTGTAATAGGGCCAAGGTGACCAAAGTTTCTCCCTATTTTCCAAGCAGCTCTGGACGAAAAAAGGTATTTAGCTTCCTCATGAGTTTTAGCAGTTAGTGCCCATAAGCATACGTTAACTAATGGTTCTTTTAACGTACTGTTAGGACGAAATTCTGACTTATATGTTTTTATAGCTTCTTTGATGCCCGACCCATCTGTTATAAAATGTGCGAAGCAATATGGTATACCTAAATATGCTGCTAATTGCGCTCCATAATTAGAAGTGCCTAGCATCCAAATTTCTGGACTTGTATCAGAAGTGGGTTGAGCAACTAGATGCCTAAATGGATGACCTTCTAACAGTGGTTCATTCGATACCCATGCCATTAGATCTCTTACGTGACTAGGAAATTGTTCGCTGTCATTTCTGCTGTTAGGATTTAATGCTAAAGCTGTTCTTCCATCCGAACCTGGTGCTCGTCCAAGACCCAAATCTATTCTGTTAGGTGCAATTGCTTCCAAAACCCTAAATTGTTCTGCAACTTTGAAAGGAGAATAGTGAGGCAACATTATGCCTGCACTTCCAATTCTTATAGTTTTTGTGTGGGTGGCAATAGCAGCCATCAAAATTTCAGGTGCAGTACCTATTATTGATGGATGGTTATGATGTTCAGATACCCAAAACCTTTTATAACCAAGTTTTTCTGCTTTTTTTGCTAAGTTAATGCTATCTTGAATTGTAATGTGTTGAGGTTTTCCTTCAACAGCTACTGATTGTTCGAGAATAGAAACCTGCATTTAATCAACCCCAATAATTAATTTATCTTATAAATTTTAGCAGCATTTTTATAAAATAACTTATTCTTTTCTTCGTCAGACATATCATCAGATATTATTTTAAATGCATTCCACAAAGATCCATAGCTACATGAACCTTTATCAACTGGAAAATTACTTTCAAACATACATCTATTAATACTAAACATATTTATAGTTTCATAAATCCAAGGTTTCCATGCTTCTGATAGTTGAACAGATGTTGGAGGTGAAGGTTCTTCATGAAATTTAGCTCCATTTACAGCCATACCTAAACCTCCTAATTTGACATTAATGTTGGGCAGTCTTGATAGTCTCATCATAGCTGTTCGCCATTCTCTATGAGTTAAAGCTTGTCTTCCTTCATATTCACCTAAATGAATAGGGCCGCCAACATGATTAAGAATTATATTAAGGTTTGGAAGAGCTCTAGCTACTTTCTCCATTTCGCCTAATTGAGTGTGATATATCCAAAAATCTAAAGATAAATTTGCATTTTGAAGACATTTAGCTCCATCAATAAAATTTGGGTGCAACATAAGGCCTAAGTCTGATTTAACAGCACCTGAAGAAATTCGTGTGTCAGGGTGAGAAGCTAAAAGCATTCTTATGCCTTTGAGGCGTCCTTCGCTTATTTCCAATCCCTTTTCAATTACAGGTTCTAACTTATTACCAAAAGTTAAGTCCAGAGATCCAACGATAGCGGCATTTACCTTTACTGTATTATTAGGTATTAGGTCGCTTCTTTTACCTTCATTTGTTGCGAATTCTATTTCTGTTAAAGGTTTATATTCATCTGCACCTTCGTTTGAATATATTTTAGTGTTAGAAGAACTCATTATGTAAACAGTCGATTTAATATTATGACCTGAAACCTTAATGTCATCTAGTAACTCTTCTACATAATATTTTCCAAAACCAACATCCCAAAGATGATGGTGCGGATCAATTATTGGAAGGTCTGGAAGTATAGGATCTTCTTTTAGTTGGTTTAGCCAATCTTCTCTAACTTCTAAGTGAGGTGATTTTATTTTTTCCATTTAAAATGCTCGGTATTAATTGAAAATTAATAATTTATTAACTATCCTCACAAATTATTGTCCTTTTATTTTATTAGTGCAACGAAATTTTGATTAAGTTTTTAAATTTCAAATTTTGGAGAAAAGTTTAAATCATGACAGCAAGTGTTAAAGTTAAGAAAAATTTTAAAAATATTAACGTATTCCCTATTGCAGGTGCTTTGGGAGCAGAAATTGAAAATGTAAATCTGTCAGAAAATCTTTCAAACGAGGTTATTTCAGAAATTTATGATGCTCTCTTAACATATCAAGTAATATTCTTTAGAGACCAAAAATTTGAACCTAGTTCTCAACAAGCATTTGCTAAAAGAATTGGTACACCCATAGTTTATCCATTTGTTGCAAGCTTAGATGGATTTCCAGAAATAACACCTATATTAAAAAAAGAAACAGATACTAATAATTTTGGTGGTATTTGGCATAGCGATACAACTTACCAAGATAAACCGCCTATGGGGACAATGTTATATGGAATTGAAATTCCAGCATTTGGTGGGGATACAGAATGGTCTAATCAATATTTAGCTTATGAAAGTTTATCTGAAGGAATGAAAAAGTTTTTGGATAGCCTACAAGGGGTAAATATATCAGGTAAAGCAAGAGTTGCTAAAACTAGATCAGACATTATGAAACATGCATCTGTAGGTCTTAAAGGTGATGAGTTAAAAGCAATACATCCAGTAGTGAGAACTCATCCTGAAACAAAGCGAAAATCTTTATATGTTAACGAAGCACATACGACAAATTTTGTAGGTATGACCGAAGAAGAAAGTACTCCGATTTTAGAGTTCTTATATAAACATCAAATTAAGTCTGAATTTACTTGTAGGTTTCAATGGAAACCAGGTTCTGTAGCTATATGGGATAATAGATGTACTATGCATAACCCAATAAATGACTATCATGGCCAAAGAAGGTTGATGCATAGGATTACATTTGCTGGAGATAAACCTAAGTAGGGAGAACAAAATGTCACAAGAAAATTATTTTAATAATATTAATGATTTGGACAGCGGTATTAAAAGAGTATTAGGGGATGGAATTTCAACAAGAATTTTTTGTGGTGATCAGTCAATGTTATCAATTGTAACAATTGAACCTAATGCCAAGGGTCAAATTCATTCTCATCCCCAAGAACAATGGGGTTTTTTAATAGAAGGTTCAGGAATACGTATTCAAGGTGGCCAAGAAATTGAAATAAAAAAAGGAGATTTTTGGCAAACACCCGGTGGTATTGATCATGGTATAATAGGGGGTGCAGAAGGTGCTAAAGTATTAGATATTTTCAGTCCTCCCAGAGATGAATACAAAAAATCTGGCTCTGGTTTTGGCAATTAATTGATATAGGATATTATATGATACAAGTAGATTACTTTATGAGCCACGGAAGCCCTTGGACGTTTCTTGGTCATAAACGATTAGGAGAAATAATAAAAAAGTATAAAGTTAAGCTAAATATGCTTCCTGTTAATTATGGAGAAATATTTCCTATATCGGGAGGTCTTCCAGTATCCAAAAGACCTGTTCAAAGGCAAAAAATACGATTACAAGAATTAAAAAGATGGAGTAAATTTCTTGATATAAACTTAATTCCTCAACCAACTTCCTTTCCTTCAAAGTCTATGTTGCCATCTCTGTTAATTATAGCTTCTCAAATAATGAAAACAAATAAAGATTTTGAACTTGCTCATAATATTATGAATGCTTTGTGGGTTGAGGATTTAGATATAGATGATGAAAATGTTTTATTAAGTATTTTAAATAAAATGGATTTTAGTTCAGAAGAAATACTTTCATTAGCTAAAAGTGAAGAATGTTCAAATACTATGCAAAAATTTACTAAGATTGCGATAGAAAAAAATGTTTTTGGTGCCCCAACTTTTATAATAGACGATCAAATTTATTGGGGGCAAGACAGATTAAATTTTGTTGATAGACACTTAGAAAGCTTAATTAAAGCCTAATAAAAGTTGTTTTTACTACTAAAATTTAGTAGAGTTCATTTGAACTAAAAAAGGTCTAATAATGGAAAAAAGCTTAAATACGAATAATAAAAATATAGTTGATTTAAAAACTGCTAGTGCAACAAAAGCTCAATTTAATTGGGAAGATCCTTTGTTATTAGACAGCCTGATTTCAGAAGAAGAAAACCTCATAAAATCGACTGCTTATGATTATGCACAATCAAAGCTTATGCCCAGAGTTGAAGATGCTTTTTTAGACGAGAAAACAGATAAAGAAATTTTCAAAGAAATGGGGCAACTCGGTCTCTTGGGTATTACTATTCCTGAAAAATATGGATGCGCTGGAGCTTCATATGTCTCATATGGGTTAGTGGCAAGAGAGGTTGAAAGAGTAGACTCTGGATATAGATCTATGATGTCAGTTCAATCTTCTTTGGTAATGCATCCTATTTATGCATATGGAAGCGAACAACAAAAAGTTAAGTATTTACCTGGCCTAGCTTCAGGTGAACTCATAGGGTGTTTTGGGCTGACAGAGCCTGACGCTGGTTCTGATCCGAGTTCAATGAAAACTACTGCAACAAAGGTCAAGGGTGGTTATTCAATATCTGGTTCTAAAATGTGGATTTCAAATTCACCAATTGCAGATGTTTTTGTAGTTTGGGCTAAATCAAAGGAGCATGGTGATGCTATTAAGGGTTTTATTCTAGACAAAGGAATGGAAGGTTTAACGGCTCCAAAAATTAAAGGTAAATTATCATTGCGAGCGTCTATTACAGGAGAAATTGTAATGGATGAAGTATTTGTTCCTGAAGATAATTTAATGCCTAATGTATCTGGTCTGAAAGGACCATTTGGTTGTTTAAATAGAGCAAGATATGGAATTGCCTGGGGTGTGATGGGAGCCGCAGAAGATTGTTGGTTTAGAGCAAGGCAATATACATTAGATAGAAAACAATTTGGTAAACCTTTAGCTGCAACTCAACTAATTCAAAAAAAATTAGCTGATATGCAAACAGAGATTACTCTTGGTTTAGGAGCAGCCCTCCAGGTTGGAAGACTTTTTGATCAAAATAATTTAGCACCTGAAGCCATATCTCTTATTAAGAGAAATAACTGCGGGAAGGCTCTAGATATTGCGAGAATGTCTAGAGACATGCATGGTGGAAACGGAATTCATGCTGAATACCAAGTAATGCGACATTTAATGAATTTAGAAACTGTTAATACTTATGAGGGAACTCATGATGTTCATGCATTAATTTTAGGAAGAGCTCAAACTGGTATTCAAGCCTTTTTTTAATAAATGCTTATTTATTTTATCAGGTAGATTAATGTTAAATAGTATTTTTGTTATACTTTTTTTTCAATTAGTTGGAGAGTTTATTCAAAAATTCTTAGAACTAAGTGTTCCTGGTCCTGTTATAGGACTTTTTTTACTATTAATAATCTTATTAATGAGTAAAAAAAACTATTACAAAATACCTATTAACTTTCAAATTAATCTTATTAATTCTGCTGAAAATTTATTAAATTATCTTCCATTACTATTTATTCCTGTTGGAGTAGGGGTTGTTATGCATTTGTCCTTACTAGAAGATAATTTAGTACCAGTTATGTTGGTTATCATTATTGGTACTCTATTAACGCTAGCCGTTACAGCTTTTGTTATGGATAAACTTTTAAAAGAAGTTAATAAAGATGATTGATCAACAAAAATTATATGAGATATGGGTTTATCTTCAGGCAGAACCTCTTTTTTGGCTTACACTTACAATTGGATCTTATCTTATTGCTGATTATTTTTATCGAAGATCAAGTTTATTTCCGCTCTTAAATCCAGTTGCTATAAGTGTTTTAATAGTCAGTGTAATTCTTTTAACTTTTGATATTCAATATGAACGTTATTTTGATGGTGCAAAATTTATTCATTTTTTATTAGGGCCAGCGACTGTTGCTTTGGCAATTCCAATATATAAAAAATGGGATTTAATTTTATCAAATAGTAGGGCAATATTTATTTCTCTAATAATAGGTTCTGTTTTTGCAATTTTTATCACTTATGGTTTATCTTCATATTTTGAACTCCAACAAGAATTAATATTAAGTTTACTACCTAGAAGTGTGACGGCTCCTATTGCAATGGGTATATCAGAACTGATAGGTGGTATTCCATCATTAACAGCCATAATCACTATCATTACGGGGATAATAGGGGCCTCCTTAGGCATTTTCGTATTTGATTTAATGAATTTAAAAAAAATGGAAGCTCGTGGCTTTAGTTTAGGTCTTGCCAGTCACGGTGTTGGAACTGCAAGAGCAATGAGTAGAGATGCAAATGCTGGAGTTTTTGCAGCCGTTGGAATGGGGTTAAGTGGTTTGGTTACCTCTTTAATTTTACCGCTATTTATAAAATTTATTTTCTAAATTAAAAAAAATTATAAACTTCATTCTCTCATTAACAGATTTTTAAGAAAATTTAGCTTTCATTTAATTTTTTTATTATTCATCTTAGATTTAATCTTTAAATTTTTGAATATTAGCTTACCATAATCTTAATTTTAAGATTTCTTGGTTCGTCAAACAAGAAAAATAAATTAAGTAAGGCTTAAGAATGTCTCAAGTTAAAAGGAAATTAGCCACTATTCTTGCAACTGATTGTGTTGGTTTTAGTAAACATATGGAATCTCAAGAAGAGAAAACTCTAATGAATCTGAACGCATGTAGAGATATTATAGACCCACTAATTACAAAATATGGTGGTCGTATTTTTCATACTGCAGGAGACTCAGTTATTGCAGAATTTGATAGTCCAGTTCAGTCAGTTAAAGCAGCAATTGAATTTCAAAAATCTATTAACAATAGAAACAAACAAGATGAAATAGAACCAAAATTATCATGGCGTGTTGGAATACATTTAGATGACATAATAATTGAAGGAGATAACATTTACGGCAATGGAGTAAACATTGCTGCCCGCTTAGAGAGTCAGTCTCCAGTTGGAGAAATATTAATCTCGGAAGTTGTTAATAAACAAATAGCAAAAAAAATTGATGAAGAAATTTATCCATTAGGAAGAATTATTTTAAAAAACATATCAAATGATTTTGAAGTATTTTCAATTTTAGGTAATGGGAAAAATAAATTTCCTGACAAAAGTAAGGTAACCTTAAACAAAAAGCCTAAGTTTGCAATTCTTCCATTTGCTAATACCAGTAAAGATGAAGATAGTGGTTTTTTGGTTGATGGTATCTGTGAAGACTTAATAACTGAATTTTCTATGATGAGAGAGTTTGATATTTTGTCACGGCAAACATCTGTTAATTTTAAAGTTGAAAATCAGGACATAAAAGAATTTTCAAAACAATTTGATTTAGATTTTTTAGTAACTGGAGGAATTAGAGCTTCAGGTAAAAGAGTAAGAATAAATATAGAGTTAAGCGATGCCAATGATGAAAGTATAATTTGGAGTAACAAATATGATAGAGTGCTCGAAGATATTTTTGATTTGCAGGATGAGATTGTTAGAAAAATTTCTATAGCACTACTTGGTGAAATAGAAATAAGTTCTTTGCAACGTTCAAAAAGAAAGCCAACTGAGAATATTAGTTCGTATGAATATCTACTAAGAGGAAAAGAAAATCATCATAAATTTACAAAAGAGGCTAACTTTAAAGCATTAGAAAATTTTGACAAAGCTATTCAAGCAGATGCAAATAATGCCCAAGCATATGCCTGGAAAGTTTGTACATTAGGTCAATCTATGTTTAGAGGTTTTTCAGATCGTGAAGTTGATGATTTAATGACAGAAGCTAAACAAAATATTGATAAAGCTTTAGAGCTTAATGAAAATGATTTTGAATGTCATAGAATGTTATCAGCGGTTTATCTTAGTAATCATGATTATATTTTAGCTGAGGATCATGGTAGAAAAGCTTTTAATATGGTTCCTAATGATCCAAGAGTTTTATCTGGTTATGGTGAGGTTTTAGTCAGAGTTGGTAAAGTAGAAGAAGGTCTAGAATTGCTTAACAAAGCATTTGACCTAGATCCTATTCCACAAGGACAGTCAACTTCAGATAATAGAGTAAAAGATTTAATATTAGGATATTTTTTTGCAGAAGACTCAAAAAAAGTTGTAGAATTAAGTTTTGATATAAGGGTAATGGATGCAAGGTCATTAGCATTAATTTTATATTCAAGATCACAGTTAAACCAAGATATAAAAGCGAGTAATGAATACAAATTATTTTCTAATGAATTTAAGGATATAACTTGGGAATCAACAATTGATAGGTTTCATATTCAAGACGTAAAAACAAAAAATGAACTTTTAAATTTTATTTTAAAAATTTAATTTTTAGCTTGATTATTCTGTGCAGCTATTCTGAATAAAGCATTATTAGCGCCATACCCTTGATAGTCATTTATTCTTTGGACAAATTCAAAGAAAAATTGATCATTAAATACATGCGTATATATTTGTAAAAATGATCCATTTTCGTCTTCATCATATAATATGTTTAGATCTTTTAGTTCATTACAAAAATTAAAATCTAAACCAAATCGAGCTTCAATATCATCATAATAATTATTAGATATTTCTAAAAATTTTTGACCACGGCTCATTAAATCTTTAACAAGCTTAATAATGTTTGAAGTACTTATAGCTATGTGTTGAATTCCAGGCCCTTTTTTACTTTCTAAAAACCTTCCAGCTACAGTTTTATTATTATCAGTTGCATTCATGGTCATTCGGAATGTTTTGTTTTCATTTTCAATGATTTGACTTTTAGTAATTCCAGATGGGTCAATAATGTCTACAATAGGTGATTTTTGACAGTCAAATAATGTTGTATATGAAAGGAGAGCTGAGGACATTTCGTCATAATGCACAGTTTGAGCTATATGGTCTATTTTAAGATTATATCTGTCTGTTTTAAGAATGCTATTTGAACCAAAATCTTCTTCCCAAATATTTTCTGTTTGGTTATCCATAACATAAATTAATCCATCTATATTCTTAATCACATCCATTGATAAATTATTTTTCCCCTTATCTTTTTTAATTACTTCAACGTCTAATAGTTTGGTTTTGTTTAATAAGACATTTAGATCATCAACTTTTATACCATAAGCATATGGATATGGACCTTGTTTTCTTCCTTCTTTAACCAAAGGAGAGTTTTCATAGTTAATAATTATTTTAACCTCATCAAACATAAATAATTTTATTAATTTAGTTTTATGTTTTCCTATTTTTTTGAAACCCATTAATTCAAATATTATTTCTAACTCAGTTATATTTTTTTCTTCAACAGAAAATTCTATAAATTCAATATTATTAATTAAAACTTTATCTAGATTATTTTTTGTTGTTAATGACACTAGAGATTTTTTTCCATCTTTTGCAATTTGTTCCCTAGGCCCTGATCTATAACTATCGTTAAATATTTCTAGTGAGAGGTAGCCATCATATCCCGTTCTATCTAGTGCATTCATAAAATCAGAAATTGGTAAATCACCTTGGCCAGGCATATTTCTAAAATGCCTACTCCAATAGAGTAGATCCATGTTATGTAATGGCGCGTCTGCTAACTGAACTATAAATATTTTTTCAGCAGGTATTGAGGATATAGAATTTAGATCTATTTTTTTTGATAAAGTGTGAAATGAATCTAAAATAATTCCAACATTTTCATGATTAGCTCTTCTGACTATTTCCCAGGCATCTCGATGATCATTTATATATTTGCCCCAAGCTAGTGCTTCATAACCTACTTTTATAGATCTTTCTTTGGCAATTTCCCCTAATTCATAAAAATCATTAGCTGCTCTGTCAATTCCACCTAAAGATATATTTGAAGTATTAGAGCAAATTAATATTAAATTTGTTTCCAATTCTTCCATTATTTCAAATTTTTTCTTAGCTCTATCAAATGCTCTTTTTCTGTGTTGATCAGGCATTCCTTCAAAGTCTCTGAAAGGCTGAAATAATGTTATTTCTAGTCCATGATCTTTAACTAATTTTTTTACTTCTTTAGGAGATAGGTTATTGGTTAAAAAATCATTTTCAAAAATTTCAACGCCGTCAAATCCTGCCTTTGCAATGGCATAAATTTTTTCTTTTAATGTTCCATTTATTGATACAGTTGCTATCGATGTTTTCATTTGTAATTCCAATAATATATGATATTTATATATAATATATGATATTATTATTATGTTCAATAACTTGTCATATAAATATTTAACCTGGAATATTTCTTTATGATTAATTCATTCAAAACAGTAGGTTTAAACACCTATGAAGTTATTAAAAACGATATTATTTGTGGTATTTTACCTCCTTTAAAAAAATTAAAACTTTCAGAGCTTAAAATAAAATACAACACAAGTGTTTCAACTCTTAGGGAAATATTAAGTAGATTATCTGGTGATGGGTTTGTTGTTTCAAAAGAACAAAAAGGATTTTATGTTAGTGCAGTTTCTAAATCAGACCTTTTTGAAATTGCTAATTTAAGGATATTAATTGAGAGCCATGCTTTGCAGCAGTCAATAAAAAACACTAATCCAGAATGGGAGGGATTATTAATATCAGCCCACCATAAATTAAAATTCTATGAAAATGAAATGTTACAAAACAAAACAGACGATAGAAATAACTGGAAAAAACATGATAGCGAATTTCATCAAGTTTTAGTAAAAAATTGTGGTTCGAAAAATTTAATAGAATTACATAAATTGATTTTTGATAAATACTTAAGATATCAATTATTAATTTTAACTTTCAGAGGTTCTAAATCTATTCAAGAACATCAAGATATTTTAGACTTCACACTGGGTAAAAATTATAAAAAAGCTCAATTTGTTTTAAAAACACATATAACAAACGGTATTGATCACGCATTACAAAACTTTAAATTAGATTAAAATTGAATTTTGAAATTAATTGTCTTAAGTATCTTCAATACATATTTATTAGGGCTTTATTATGAAAACAAACCTGTCTAGTACTAAAAAAAAAGATTTACGTAAAAAAGCATACTCACTAAAACCATATGTCATGATTGGACAATATGGCCTTACAGATGCTGTTCTTTCTGAAATTGATCTAGCCCTAAACGCACACGAACTAATAAAAATACGTATCAGAGGGTCGGATAAAAATGAGCGTTCTTTGCAATGTTCAAAAATTGAACAAGAATTGAATGCAACAATTATACATCAAGTTGGTTTTATTACTGTTCTATATCGACCTAAAGCTGATATTTCTGAAGTTCAATGAAAATATTTTTTTACTGGTTTATTAAAGTTTTTTAAGAGGTGATCTGCTAGAGATTAGATAATTTTAATAAATAAGGTATATTTTTTTTTAAATTAAAAAACCCTTTTTTTGCATAGGAAAAAGCATTTGTGTCCCATTCTCTTGCATAAAATTGATAAGTTACTTTTTTATCAGAAAGTTGATTTAAAAAAGAACTATTTTTAAATATTTCGTTACCAACTGTCTCATATGGTAAAATTAATTTTTTAATATTTTTCAATTCAATCCATCTTAATAAACTTTCAATCGTCTCAACTAATTCAATTTGATTATTATTATTAATAATATCTTCAAAAATATCATTTTCAAATTTATTTATTAAAGGGTTTCCATTCTTTAATTTAAACAAACAAGTATGATAGTTTATATTTAAATCTTTAAATTCTTGATTTAATGTTAAATCATTATTGTTTAAAACTATTCCTAAGTTATCAGTTTCAGTTATTAAGTTTTCTTTTGGAAAATTTATATCTATAGCCTTTTGATGAGAACTGACTATGGATGATAAAGTTACATCTTCATGTAATTGTCCTTTTGGATAAAATCTATTACCAGTAAAATGTTTTATATTTTCAGCTCTTGCTATGTAAGGTTTCCCAATTGTTTGAATGCCTGCAACCCATCTCCAGCCGAGTGTATTAGATGCAGGGCACCAATCAATTAAGTTATTTTTAAAAAAATTTGCGCCAGATTCCCAGCTATACTTTAAAGTAAAAATCCAAATACTAGCAAACCACATTCGTGAATGGTTATGAAGGTAACCTGTTTCAATTAATTCATCTTTCCAATGATCAAAGCACTTTATACCTGTTTTGGTTGGTATAATTTGATTGTGATGTTTCAATTCATATTCTTTATAAACATAAGGATGAGTTTCTAGCCATCCTTTCCAATATGTTCTCCAAAAAATCTCTTCAATGAATTTTTCTATATTTTCATATTTATGTTTATTTAAAATGATTTTTAATACTTCGTATTCACTAATAAATCTTCTTCTTAAATAAGGTGATAATCTAGAAACATTATTATGAGGAATTCCATAGTCAAAATTTCTATCCAAAGAGTATGATAAAATTTGAGTATCACTAAATTGCTTTATGCTTTCTATTAATTTAGATTTACTCTTAGGGAACATGATTTTATATATTTGCAATAATTAAATATGAAAAAATTAGCACTACGATTACTATAAATGAAAGTGCTCTTCTCAAATATATATACCATTTTGGAAAAAACAAAATATCTTTGTATATTTCATCAATTAATTGAGAGACCAAGAAACCTATAGATAATATTATTATACTAAAATTTTGTTCTAAAGATAATATAATAATTCCAAATAATGCAGGTGTTATTGACCAAATAAGTGTAAATATTTTAAATCTACTTGAATAATTAGTAGTTTTTTCAGATTCAAGTATTATTCCCCAATAAACAGATCCTAAAAAGGTCAAAATAATTACGCCATAATTTTTAGTAAGATTAATCGTAAATAATAGATTTGGATAATTAAACCATGTATCAATTAACCCTACTATGAAAGGAGTTAATCCAAAAAATCCAAATAAAATTATTAATTTTTCATAATTTTTAAATTTACTATAATTTTCTAAAATATTTTTCATTAAGTTATGCTTATGGGAAATGGTAGTTTAATTATATCATTAAATAATTGATGTTGATAATAATATTTAAAAAGCTAGAGAGCCAAATAGTCAATGGATAACTGTATTGTATGTAAAAGTAAATGTTTAGATATTTTTTTAAAAGTCGACAATTTAACTTACTGGAAATGTAGATTTTGTGAAGCAAAGTTTTTAGATAAAAAAAATTATATTAGTTACAACGAAGAAAAAAAACATTACTTAAAACACAATAATAGCCTAAGTGATCAGGGCTACAGGGATTTTCTTCAGTGTCTTATTAATCCACTTAAAGATAAGATATCAAATAATGATTTTGGTTTAGATTATGGGTGTGGTTACGCTCCAGCGCTTGCAGATATATTCAAAAAAGATGGCTTTAATATTGATGTTTATGATCCATTTTTTTTCCCCAATCAAAATATTTTTCTTAAAAAATTTAAATTTATTGCTTGTTCTGAAGTTGTTGAACATCTTTTTAAACCATACGAAGAATTTATTAAAATTGATAACTTGATGGACTTGAATGCCTGGTTTGGGGTCATGACTTCATTTATGACTGAAGATTTTTTATTTAAAAATTGGCATTACAGAAGGGATCCAACGCATGTGGTTTTTTATAAAAAAAAGACATTTAAGGTTATAGCTAGTCAACGTCGTTGGAAAGTTTTATTTCCATCAAAAAATATAGCATTATTTAACAAAATTGATCTTAGTTAATTTTTTTGTGCTAATTTATTTTAGTCCTACTAATAAAACGTGATAATAAAAGAAACTTTGATATATTATGGTAAAATCTAAAGTAGAAAATCAACCTTTGTTTGATGGTAACGACAAATTATTTAAATTATATTTACAAGATTGCAAACTTTACTTTGAATACGGTGTTGGGTTATCGACAAGTTGGGTGTTTGAAAACTCTAATGCAAAAATAATAGCTGTTGATACTGATAAAGAATGGATAAGTCATGTTGATGATAGAGTTAAAAATTTACGCGTCAAATTAGTATGGGTTAATTTAGGAGATTTGACAAAGTGGGGTCGCCCTAATTCTTATAAATATAGAAGTAATTTTATTGATTATGTAAGTGGTGTTTGGAACTTTAAAAGCCAAGCAGACGTAATATTAATTGATGGAAGGTTTAGGGTGGCTTGTTTTTTGTATAGCTTGATACACTCTAAAAAAGATTCAATAATTATATTTGACGATTACTTTAATCGACCATGGTATCATATTGTTGAAGATGTTATTCCATTACATGATAAGTGTGGACGACAGGCTTTTTTTAAAGTTCCAGCTACTTTTAATAAAAATTTAGCACAAGATTTATTAATTAAATTTTTATATGTGTTTGATTAATCTTTTAAAAATTCACTTATTTTTGGTTGATACGCAAAATCACCTATGTTTCTAAAATTAAATGTTAGATAAATAGAATCTTCTGCAAGTAAATCTCTGTCAGCAATCTCACCGCTACTTTTATATTCAAGTAATATTGTTAAACAATTTCCAAACATATAACCTGTATCTGTGTAGGCTAAAGCTAAACTTTCTTCTATTAGGTCTTCTTTATTATTGCCTAGATCGTATGTCTGGTTATAGGATGTAGACCAGCTTGAAAAACTCTTAGAGACTCCTAATTTCAATTCTTCTCTATTAGTGTTGTTGGAAACAAAGCCACCATTGACAGATTTATGATTTGCAGAATATGACCATTCATTTAAAGACCCATTTAGTTTAAAATCTGAAGTGTCAGATTCAAAATTATGGTGGTTATAAAGTGAGAACCATGAAAAATTAAAAAAAGCACTTGGGTTCCAGTCAATAGAACTAATTATATGTGACTGTCTTCCTTGGTTAATGCTGTTAATATTGTTTTGAGTGCCGCTTATTTTTTGACTTTGACCTAAGAAAAAATTTATATCCCCATAATTTTCGGTCATAACTAAAGCTGTTAAACCCGCATTCAATCGGTCATTGCTTTGAATATTATCTCTACCTTGATATTGGTTGGTTAAAAATAAATTAGCTTGGTCTAATCTGAATTCAGATGAATCCCTGTTTGGAACTTCGTCAGTTCTATCAGTTGAAAACACAGAACTAAATTGAAGTTTAGGTTCAAATATAATTCCAACATTGTCATTTGCAAAATCATACTGTTTACTTGCAGCTATTGAAAAACCTGATGAAAACCTATCTATATATCTATTTGTGTTTTCATCTGTTGAAGGTCTTCCTTGTATAGAATACAAATCTAAACCTACATTAAAATCTCCTTCAAGTGTTATATCATTGAGATAAACCTTTTTATTAATCTCTCCAAGTCCAGACCAACGTTTAATATCATAACCTTCATCATTATAAATTGAATGAGCTTTTAATTTAATGTCATAATTATATTTTTGGTTATTGTTAAAAACATGATGAGATATTGAAGGTGCTAGAGTGGGTTCATTGTTGCTTTTAGTACCATCTAAATTTTGAATATTATATATTTCAATATTTGAAATCGATTTTTGATTTACCTTTTCTAAATTAATGAAACTTTTATATGTTGAATCACTGTCAAAACCATATCTTCTCATAAATGTTTCTTGATCAGCATATTTCCCCTCTAATGTCATATCCCAACCATTTCTTAATTTAGAAGTGGCGAAAAGGTTAACTCCAAAAACATTATCTCCTTCAGATTTATTAGTATCTAGATTCCCTTTAAAAATATTAGTTTCTACTGAAGTAGTCTCATATTTTTTTCTGACGTTTAATTGATCAGCATGACCCGTTTTCCCATTTTGATGAGTTGTAAATGTCATGTCCCAAGTTGGGTCGTTTTCAGGAGCATAATAATAAGGTACTTTTATATGAAATCTATTTTGATTTGAGTATCCATATTTTGGTGTTAAAAAACCAGACCTACGTTTAATAGTCCAATCTGGAAAACTTAAGTATGGAAGATAATAAACAGGCATAGAAAAAATTTTCATCACAGGGTGAGTAAGGTAAACAGTTTTTGTTAAAGGGTCATGTTTAATTTGTTTAGACTCAATTCTCCAAATAGGTGTCTCACCGTCTTTTACATTACATTCACAAGCAGAATAAACTCCTTCATTAAAGAAACTCTCCCCGTTATCATTTCTACGAAGTTCTGGAGATGTTATATAAGATTTATCAGCTAACTTGGCATATAATGGTGATGCAACAATTGATTTAAACTCATTTGTAAGAACTACTTTATCTGACTCGTATATCGAACCATCTTTTTCTGTTAGTAAAACATTCCCAATAGCAACCGCTTTATCAGTTGTTTGGTTATATTCAACCTTGTCAGCAGTGATTTTACGTGAATCTGATGTGATGACTACATTTCCAGTTGCTATCATTACATTTGTGCTGTCATTTACCTGAAGGTTATCGCTTGTGAAGTTAATATCTTCAGACTTAGAAAAAGGTTTTTTGTCATTTTGAGCAATAGCATTTTCGCTTATAAAAAAAATCAAAAAACAAAATAATCTTAAAAAAAACATTATTATCCTTATAATTATTTATACATACCTACATATCGTAGTTGAATATTAAATGACACTATTAATTGTTAAAATAAAACTTTACCTGGGTTCATTATACATTTTGGATCGAGTTCTTTTTTTATTGTCTTCATCAAAGAATAGGCCACACTGTCTTTATGCTTTTCTAAGCTTTTTTTCTTTAATTGTCCCACTCCATGTTCTGCAGAAAAAGAACCATTATATTTATTAACAATTTCATAAAGTTTATCTGTAAGCTCAAGACTTTTACCTTCAAATCCATCCGGCAAAGATCCATTCCCAAAAACATTATAATGGAGATTTCCATCGCCTAGATGTCCAAAATATATTGTTTTCAAGTTAGGTAGAAAGTTAGTAATCATTTTTTGGGCATCTTTATGAAAATTTTCTATCGATGCAACAGGTAGTGAAATATCGTGCTTTAAACATTTGATAAGTTTAGATTTCTGAAGTTCTTTTTTTTCAGATTCCGCGCCTGCTTCTCTAATTGACCAGATTGACTTTTTTTGGCTCTCATTTTTACAAATAGTTGCGTCAGATATTAAACTGCTTTCTAGACAGGTTTCTAAAACATTTTCAATTGTGTCTATTATTGGTATTTGGCCATTCTTATCTGGGATTATTTCATTTTCAGAGAAGCTTGAAATGTCTATTAAGATACCCATTTCAGGTGTTTTTTCTAAAGGCATTACAATATTATCAATATTATTTTTAGCAATGTCCCAAAAGCTCTTAGGCATGAGTTCAAAAGATTCTATCCTATCTGGAAAATGAGAGGTGAATACATTTAAAAGTTTAATTGCGTTTGAAATCTTGTCAGATTCGACAAACAAGGTTGTTATCATTTTAGGTAATTGAAAAAGTTTTAATGTGGCTGCGGTAATTATTCCAAGTGTTCCTTCAGCCCCAATAAAAAGATTTTTTAAGTCGTAACCAGTATTATCTTTTTTTAATTCAGACAATAGGTTCATAATTTTACCATCAGGTAGTACAATTTCTAAACCAAGACATAGTTCTCTAGTATTTCCATATTTTAATACATTAACTCCTCCAGCATTAGTTGATAGGTTACCGCCTATCATACAAGAACCTTGAGCTCCTAAACTAAGTGGAAAAAATAAATTTTGTTCTTCAACTATTTCGTGGATCTTTGATAAAATTATGCCTGAATCTACAGTAATAGTTTGAGCTTCTTTATTAAACGCTCGTACGTTATTCATTTTTTCTAAAGAAATTATAATTGATTTTCCAGTTTCATCTGGTGTAGCTGCTCCACAAAGGCTTGTATTTCCACCTTGAGGTACAACATCAATTTCAATAGATGCAATATAGACACTTATTTTTACAAATTTACTACCTGGATTTTTTCTAACTGTGTCTTTGATTGCCAATTGAATATCTTGTGATGAATATTCAAGAGGAATTTGGGCAGCTTCACATGATGTAAAAAGCCTCTCAACATGATCATTAAGACGAAAGAGGGAAATCACACCATTATTTTCAAAAATAGGTATAAATCCAAAAATTAGAGAACCACGCTGATGAGAATGCGATAAAATATGAACTTGAGCATCTTCCCAGTTAATATAATCTCCATTTACCCAAATTTTTCTTTGCAAAAGCTATACTCCGCGGTTAAGAATCAAATTTTAACTTAAACTAAAATCATTATGTTTCAAATTCTTATAAATTCTTGGATCGGTATTGGTGTTGTAACTTTTTTTGTTCTTCTTTTTATAAGCGCACCTTATGGACGGCACCTTCGATCAGGTTGGGGACCCCTTCTTCCAAAAAGACTTGGTTGGATTTTAATGGAAGCACCCGCCCTTTATGTCATATGGATCTTTTATTTTCTCTATGGGGGATTTAATAATATTGTTTTAAATAAAGAGGTAACAATGACGCTAGCCAGCCATGAACGTGAATTATATCCGGAGCCCAGTTTAATTTTTTGACTGTTTCGATTACACCCTTAGCAAAGAAAATAGCACGTTCATCATTGTCATCAAATAGCTGTCCATTTTCATCAGTTAAAGTTGCTTTTCTTTTAAAATACTCTTCATTGTCGATAAAGTAGACCTGAATACGTTCTTTTGGAATAGAGGCAACCTTAATGACCAACGGCATATCCAAGTCATTAATTACTAAATTAATACCTGAAAGCCTAATAACCTCATGAAGTTGGTGTCTTCTCTCATTAATGTTTCCATAACGAGGCATGAATATTCGTATTTGACCCCCTTGCTTATTTATCATTCTCGGCGCTTCAAACGACATAGAAGAAATTTCTGTTTCAGGTAAATATGGTACCACTTCTGACGACACGTATAATACTCTCTTATCTTTCATATGGGTTATGTTTTAAGTATTTACAATAAAAGTTGTGCAAAAATACAAAATTTT
>ENA-ORDA01000763-ORDA01000763.1-marine-metagenome-genome-assembly--contig:-NODE-763-length-30175-cov-3.587780_pt1 | contig 30175 bp, 24 predicted proteins | sample MGYA00237778_ERZ508506 | MGnify/ENA primary metagenome ERZ508506 (study PRJEB26177, sample SAMN06267891) | marine metagenome | isolation source: Monterey Bay, California, USA | place: Pacific... | reverse complement strand
AGACGTTAAAAATTCCTATTAACCAGCCCGGTACTCACACGGGCTGATCTAGGTGTAACCCCGCACTACCCCCTTGATGCTTTTGGTACTGGAACCCGGAGCTTAGATCTCCTGGTGGAGGCCCTCCTGCCACTGCTGGCGCAGCTCGAACTTCTGGATCTTGCCTGAGCCCGTCAGCGGGTACTCCTCCACCTCGAACCAATAGCGCGGTGTCTTCTGCGGCGACAGGTGTTCTCGCAAGTAGGCAAACAGCGCATCCTTGTCTATCGCCTCACCCGGGGCCGCGCGTAAAAATGCGGCGACGTCCTCTCCCAGCCGTTCGCTGGGCAGCCCGACCACCGCCACCTCCCCCACGGCCGGGTGCTTGAACAACAGCTCCTCGATTTCTCTGGGATAGATATTCTCACCCCCTCGAATGATCATGTCCTTCAGGCGCCCTTCAACCGTGCAATAACCGCGTTCGTCCATCGAGCAGAGGTCTCCAGTATGCAGCCAACCCTCCTCATCGATGGTGTTTGCCGTCGCCTCGGGCATCTCGAAGTATTCGCGCATCACATGGTAACCCCGGGTGCAGTACTCACCGAGCGTATGGATCGGCACGATCTCGCCAGTCTCCGGGTCGATAATCTTCACCTCCACGCCGGGCATCGGGCCGCCCAGCGTATTCGCCTTATCCTCCAGGGTATCTTGGGCCCGGGTCATAGAGGCCACCGGTGAGCATTCTGTCTGCCCGAACACGATGGTAAACGTTGCTTGCAGAGTCTGTTCCAAACGCTTTACCAACGCTTGGGGTACCGTTGAGCCACCGGAACACATCGCCTTCACCGACGACAGATCCCGCGTGGCAAAGTCGGGATGCTCGATCAAGGCCACATGCATGGTAGGCACGCCGAGCATGACATTGGCGCCATAGGCTTCCATCAATTCCAGTGCCAGCCCCGGCTCGAACATCTCCATCAGCAACATGGTGCCCCGTTTTGCCACGCAGCCCAGGACCCCACAGACGCAGCCGCCAGTATGAAACAGCGGCATAAAGGCCAGATAAACGCCGCCAGCGGGAAACCCCATGCGATCGACAGTATGTGCTCCGTTGTTGACGAGCCCGCGGTGATGCAGCAACGCCCCCTTAGGGAAACCGGTAGTGCCCGATGTGTATTGAATCATGCAGGCATCGGTAGGCCCGACCTCGGGCAGGGCCAACGATTCGTCCATCCCTGAGCTCAGGAAGGCATCCCACTGGTCGAAACGGACCACTTCTCGCAACTCTGGGCAATCGGCCTGAATCGACTCTAAGTGATGCAGCATGCGATTGCCGCGGAACTCCGGTAACACGAAGATGCCTGCGCTACGCGACTGGTTTAGCACGTACTTGATCTCGTCGGCTTGGTACGAGGGATTGACGGTAACCAGGATGACGCCAGCTAGGGCACAGCCATATTCCATCATCACCCATTCAGGGATATTAGGCGCCCAAACTGCCACACGTTCTCCGGGTTTAAAGCGTGTCGTGAGCGCCCTAGCAACCGTCTGAGCCTGCTCATACAGCTCGGCATAAGTCCATTGGCGGCGCTCAGCAGGATCAGGCTTACCGACGATCAGCGCTACCCTATCCGGATGCTCAGCAGCAGCCTCGGCCAAGGCGCCGCCAATGGTGATATCGCGAACGGGAGGCTCATTTGGACCCCTTGCATAGGATTCTGTCGGGGACATGGTAGAACGCTCCTCTCGGTGCTGACGGCTAAAGGTGGCCCCATGTTGACCGATATAGCCTCAAAGGTCTTCTGCTTGATTCATTTTTTGGTTGGCTCGCAGCGAGCGATCGTGCCTAATCAATACCCGCATTGAAGGTCGGCGGCAGCGCAAGCAACATCACTCATTCAATATCAACAGTGTGGCGAGCGTCACTGATCGTCGGCACCAGCACGGCAGTACTTTTCGCTTTGCGCCTCGATCAGGCGTTATCGCCCTAAAGGGAAGAGATGCTGTTTCTACTGTGACGCCTCTATACTGAAACCATCCGGGAGCCAGCTCTCCCACTCAGCATTATTGGCGGACAGATCATGATAACGGCAAACAGGATTTTTTTATTCTTATCGCTCAACGCTGCAGCGCTCTGTGTCAGCGCAACCAACTTCACGGTGGGAGAGATCACTGTGTCTCGGGGTGAACAGATCTCAGGGTTCATCATGGTTCCAAAGGGCATAGACAAAGGCAGCACGATCCCTGTCACTGTCGCCCATGGGGTCAACGATGGACCGGTTTTGGCTTTGATTGCTGGCATCCATGGCTATGAATACCCCCCTATCACCGCGCTACAGGCAGTGAGAGCGCAAATAGATCCTGCGGCCCTGAGCGGCACGATCATCATGGTGCACATTGCCAACATGCCCTCGTTTTTAGGTCGCACCATCTACTACAGCCCGGTAGACGGTAAAAATCTGAATCGCATGTACCCGGGCGATCCCAAGGGCAGTATCAGCCAGCGCATCGCTCACCTGCTCACCACCGAGGTCATCGATCAAGCAGATTACCTGGTTGATCTGCACGGAGGGGACGGTAATGAGGCGCTGCGACCTTATGTGTATATGCCCGTGACTGGAAACGCTGCCTTTGACGCCAAAATAGAGGGGCTGGCGGTCGCCTTTGGCCTGGACCATATCGTCATGGATACGGCGCCCCAGCATGCCAGCGGCCCCTCACTGTTTACAGACCAAACCGCATTGGAGCGAGGCATCCCCGCCATCACTACTGAGACCGGACAAACCGGGTCCAACGATCCTCACTGGGTAGGACTGGCGGAGCAAGGAGTCTGGAACGTACTGCGGCACCTAGACATGATCACCGAGGATGAGGTGGTCAACACAGGGATCACCTGGTTAAGCGACTACCAAGTGATCAAGAGTCCGCAATCGGGCATTTTTCGCGCAGTAACCAAAGACGGTTATGTCGTAACCGAGGGCGCGGTACTGGGTGTCCTCGTGGACTTTTTCGGCAACGAGCTCACGACGATAAGAGCACCGTTTTCCGGGGTAGTGAACTACGTGATCAGCACACCCCCGGTGAATGAAGGCGAGCCCGTTGCAATGATCAGCAAGATTGCACATCGCTAGCATCGCCTTTGCGCCTTGCCCTCTCACACAGCGCAAAAGCTCGGGCGTTTGTCCTGATTCTGAGGCGGGAAAATCCTGTAAGAAGCCGAGACATTTCTTAAGCACATTTGATGCAGGGTTGATCCAATAAGCGGATGAGCGAGCGTCTTTTAAAGATTGCCCAAGAGCTGCTCTTCTGCCAGACGGTAACCATACTCGACCATCTCTGCAGAGCGATCAAACTCCAAGGTCCCACACTTGTTGCGAGGTATCGCGATTAAATGATCTGGCGGGTTGTCTGCCATTCTGCTCCGCGCAATCGCATTCTGCATCGTGTTGAAGGATTGGTCCGTGATGTAAAACATGTCCCATTGGTCTTTTGGCTTGCTTTCAGAAAACCTCATGGAGTCCAAGAAGTCGTCCATTTTTTGCTGCCACGGGCTTTTGGCTTTTTCAGGTTTAAGGATTGTTTCCTCCACCATGGGGCCGCCAAGGTCCACCGCTATGGTCAGGTCCGTGTCGTCTCCCAAAGTCGGTTCAATGGGGGTGGGGTTCAGTATTCCGCCGTCTATCAACTGCACCCCATTAACGGTATGTGGCGTGAAGAATAGCGGCAGTGAAACGGATGCTCTGATCGCTTGGTCGATTGGGCCTGATTGAAACCAGTGCTCTTTTTCGGTCGCGATATCCGCGGCCACAGCCGTGAACTTTATCGGCAGGTCTTCGATCAGACCCGTCCCGATCTTGCTTTGAATGACCTCTGCCAATTTATCGCCTTTCACGAGGGAATCCCGGGAGAAGGAAAGGTCGAGCATGGAATAGATCTCTTTTTTCGTGAGGTTTTCCATCCAGTCCACGATGGCGTCCAATGTTCCGGTGGCGTAAGCCCCTCCAATGAACGACCCAATGGAGCAACCCGATATCGATCTGATCTGATGGCCATGTTCTTCAAGCCATCGGATGACGCCGACATGCGCTAACCCACGAGCACCTCCACTGCCAAGCACGAGCGAAATTGCCTTATTGCTCATTTAATCACCCGCTTTGGTCACCCATCAGGCCGCGTTTTTCAGCTTAATTTGGCTTTTGCCGCCAGTGCAGGCACCGCAGACATCTCCGGGATGTCTAAAAAATCGGGTTGTTGAAAGGTGGGATTGGGGTACTCGTAATAACCTTTTCCCGCCAGCAAACCGGTGCGCCCGGTGTCGAGAAAATGTTCCTTAATATATTCAGCATTGGTCAGCATATCCTGATCACCCGATTGCGTGCCCCAATAGGTGAAGATCTCACGCAGGGTGCCCATGCCGACCGTATCCATGATGCCACACGGTCCCATGGTGCAGCCACGATTCATGATCATGTAGGTACGGTCAACCGTTTCATGATCAGCTACACCCTTGGTCACGAGAGATTGGGCTGCTTGAAGCAAGGGCACTAACAAGCTGTTGCATACATAGCCATTTTGCTCCTTGGAAATCGGTATCGGGACCATACCGATCTCAACTGCATAGGCAGTCAGGCGGATCAGCGTATCGTCTGAGGTTTCTGGCGCTCCCATGATTTCAGCAAGGTTCAAAGCCCAGATCATGTTGGCAAAATGCAGTGCGGCGAATCGATCAGGTCGACCTGTTTCAGCAGAGAACATGGAGGGCAGCAGCGTGGATGAATTGGTTGCGAGGATCGCCTCTTCGCGCATGATGACTGCGAGCTGTTTGTAGACATCGATTTTGATGTCGGGCACTTCGGGCACTGCCTCGATCACTAAGTCGACATCTTGTGCTGCTTCAACAAGGTCCGTCGTGAAGGTCAGCCGCGAGCGCGTTGCCTCGATATCGGCGTCACTGGCATTCAGATCAGTTGAGTAGATAGCGGCGTAGCCCGCCTGAGCGGCCTGACATTTTTCGAGACCCTCTTTAGCAATATCGTAGACCGTGACTTGCTTGCCCATGTACGCGCTGTGCCAAGCGATCTGCCCACCCAACGTGCCGGCACCAATCATGGCAACGTTTTCAATATTGGACTCTGACATCGTGTTTTCCCCGTTATTTTTACTTTAATCGCTTGTCTTAGATTCAGCGCGCCCGCTAAAGCCGCCGGCACCCATACACTCTCTCAGCACCACGGTATTCAATCGGGGGTGGCGCTGTAAACCGCATGGCCTATTGTTGTCGCTTTTTGCTACTTGGCGACTGAACCCGGCTTTGATGCACCGAGCTCGCGCTTTGCCAGTTAGGCTGATTTTTTGTGTTCCGCAGTGAGTTAGCACGTGATTTATTTTGATGGTACGTTGCAGCAATCGCTTCTTATAAAATTGCTCACGAGGAATTAGTTAATGCAGCGTCCTGGCCGATTAGGTGATGATAAAACTCGTTTCGAAACAGACGTTCGCGCCGACCCTAGAATTGCTGACATCGTCAAACTTGCGGGGGGTTTTGGCGCGGGACTTGAACCGTTGGCTGCTGGTGCCACCTATACGGAGTGCCTTGACTATTGCATGGCCTTTGAGCGAGTTGAAACTCAGGCCCATGCTGCGTTGCTCGAGATGGTGCCTCCTTTTGATGATGTTGAGATAACTCGAGAAAGCATCGTTGCCGCCGACGGGCATGAAATAACCCTATACCTCCATCAACCCAAAAGCATCAGTCGACCACTACCCGGGGTCATTCATTTGCACGGCGGCGGTATGGCCATCACCACTGCCGATGATCCTGGACCCACGTTTTGGAGAAACCTGCTTGCGGCTCAAGGCTTAAGGGTCATCGGGGTCGAGTATCGAAATGCCGCTGGCAAGCTGGGCAATCATCCTTTTCCTGCGGGGCTCAATGACTGCGCCGATGCAACCCGTTGGGTGAACCAGCGGCGCAGTACGTTGGGAATTGAATCCATTACCGTCAGCGGAGAATCTGGTGGCGGCAATCTCGCGCTCGCAACCGCTTTAAAAGCCAATGCCGAACACTGGATTGATGCGATCGACGGCGTTTATGCCATGTGCCCCTACATCTATGGGGGCTACGCCAACCCTAGTGAATCCCTTCCATCACTTTTCGAAAATGATGATTATTTGCTCAGTTGCGCCATCATGCGCTCAATCGCCAAGGTCTATGACCCAGAGGGTAGTCATGCCACCAATCCCTTGGCTTGGCCTTATTACGCAGACGTCTCGGCATTGGCTGGCTTGCCAGCACACTTTATCTCAGTGAACGAACTCGACCCACTTCGGGATGAGGGTCTGGCTTATTATCGAAAGCTGCTCGCCGCAGGCGTCTCTGCCGGTGCTCGCACTGTGCACGGCACGCCCCATGCGGGCGACATGGGGTTCTTTCATGCGGCCCCTGAAATCACCGCAGATACGATTGCCTCCATTGCGGCTTTTGTTCGAGATCGATAAACATAAATCACTGATGACCAAGGCAAGACCTTTTTCAATTTCTGCCCAATGATCATGGTTATTGCGCTGAGAGGTCGCAGCGGGGAGAGGACGTCCCAAATGGTTCTTTTTAGGGCCGCTCTAACGTCTCGACCAAATCACGGAACGCGCCAGCATTTTCTGCACTCAATGACATGAGCGTGCGATGCGCCGCCAGCACCTGTTTTTTGATTTCGCCCTCCTCACACGCCACAGCCGGAATTTCCTCAATACCTGCATTGGCATCACACGACTCATTGCGGCGCTCAAACAATTGGTCAAACCCCATAGTATCGAGCAAACGATTGATGCTGGGGTTGGTACTAAAGATTGCGGGGCAAAAAGCAAATTGTGCTTTGGTTTGAATCGCCAGCTGCGCCAACATCCCCAGCGTAGTGCTATCGAGCCCATCGGCCTCGGTCACATCGACCCACACGCTCACAAAATTGGGCTCAGCGAACATCGATTGAAAGTAGTGATCGAGCGCGGTACACATTGTCAGCCGCACATCACCCTCTAGTTTGAGTACGTGCGCGCCATCATTTGAGGCCGCAGAAATTCGACAGTGGCTCATCCGACACCCCGACTGATAAACAAACCAGCGATATCATCAGTCAGATCATCCGAGGTGACATCGCCCAGACTCAGTCGCCGAATCAAATCTCCGGGCTTTTCCAGCGAGCCACTGATGCGGCTCAGCAGGGTTTTCTCCCGCTCGATCAAATCGACCTCATCGATGGTCTCGAGCACGCCGTCAGACATGAGTACAAGCATAAAGGTCTCGGGCAGCACAATCGTCTCGAGTTGATAGGTCGCCTCTGGGGTCAGGCCTACGGGCATGCCCTCCCCTGCTAAGTATTGCGACTGGCCCGGTGTCATCAATACGGGCTTGGGCAAATGACCCGCAACGGAGTAATGCAATTGGTGTGTCTCAAAATCGAGACATCCCACCACCATGGTGGCGTACTTATTGACATGCAGTTCCAGCAACTCGCTATTCGCCAGCGAGAGCATCTCGATAGGATCGATCACGGTGGTGTCATCGCGGCGCAGATAATCAGAGCGCTTGCGGGCGAACAAATTCTTTAACAAAACCGTCGCGAAAGCCGAAGAGCTCCCGTGGCCCGATACGTCTGCCAGAAAAAACACCACCTTACTCTGATCAACATTAAAGTAATCGGTGAAGTCGCCGCTGAGATACAGGGAGGGCAAAATACGATGGCTAAACCAGTACTCACCCGCACGCAAGGATTGCGCGGGAAACATCGCCTTTTGCACCTGACGACCCGCGGCCTGGTCCTGCTCGAGAATGCGCAAAGAGTGGCTGAGCTCAGTATTAGCCCGCGCTAAATTCTCGTTGGTTTCGACCAGTTCACGCTGTAACTGACGATGGTGCACGCTCCGCTCAATGGCGCGACGGACTAATCCCGGTTTTTCCGAGGGAGTGACAAAAAAACTGGCCGCACCGAGACCCAATGCCGTGGTCATGCTGTCCATATCCCGATGATCACTCACCGCCAATACCGGCACCTGCACGTCGAAGGTGCGCATGGCACGGCGAACAGACGCCCAAGACACATTCAACAACTCAACATGGCAGATCACACAGTCCCAAGGGCTGTCAGGGCCTAATACCGCCTCCAGATCAGGCGCCTCAGCGGTGACCTCGTAACGGTGGTGCGGGTCATTGAGCGCAGCAAGTAACGCAGCGGCGCGATCGAGTTGATCATCAACAACCAATACAGCGCCCGTGGGTGTCATGTGATGAACGCTGCCACTCTGGGCGGCGGCTGCCTAAAAGGCATCCTCATCCCAGTCGTTGTCGAATTCAGAAAAATCGTCTTTGACCTGCCCGCCCGCATCGAGCACTGCACGACGCTGCAAATACACATCGCGGAAGAAAACATAGCGATCGCCGCTGATCACCTGTTCCGCGTCGAGCAATCCGGCCCGTAAGTCGATCAAGTTGAACACGCGGAGACCCCAATAGGCCTCGTCATTGAACATTTGCCCTGTCGGCGACATAAACGCATCGACCGCAGACCCTGAAGCCGCTCGGACAGTGCTGGGCCCGATGAACGGCAACATCACGAAGTTACCCTGAGGCACACCCCATACAGACAAGGTGTGACCAAAGTCGGTCTCATAGCGCGGTACGCCGGCCTGCGAGGCAACGTCGAATAAACCCAAAATGCCGATCGTCGAGTTAGTGATCACACGAACGGTATTATTCAACGCCTCCTCGATACGCCCCTGCAACAGGGCATTTAGCACACCATTGAAGTCATAAAAGTTGCTAAAGAAGTTATTGGTACCGACGCGAACAAATTGCGGCATGATGAAATCGTAGCCGGTTGCGATGGGCTTGATAATGAGTCGGTCAGCGCCGTCGTTAAACTCGAACATCCAACGGTTGTACCCTTGCCACGGGTCATCTGCATCGGCATCCGCTACGGCGCTCATCGACAGCAGCGTACTCAAGCACATGATTATGACCGCACGCACTGGCCTCAACCGCAGCGATGCGGAAGCGGAGAGGAGATATTGTGTGGTGGACCGCTGCATACCAAGGCGCTCTGAGCTTCTGGCTATAACGATTTTAACGCTATTAATCTGGGAAGGCTATGAGCTGAGTCGATTTCTCGCGCTCATCGTGGGTGCTGGTCTATCCACGTCTGCACCAACTGCCATTGTTGCTCGAGCCGCTTATTCGATACCGGCAAACGCGTCTTCATTTGCTGGGCAAATAAGGACACGCGGAACTCCTCGAGCATCCATCGATAGTGATGCGCCTCGACGGAAAGACGAATCAATCCCGGATAAGACGCCTGCGCTTGCTCAAGACGCCCACGCCACGGCAACAGCGTCTGAACGGCTTTTTGATCTTTCAAATACTGGCCATTGAGGCGCGTCATTCTGTGCTCTGCGGCACTGGCATAGCGCGGAAATTGCCGCAACCAATCGCTGCTGGCGTAGCGCACAGTCTCACTGAGCAATAAATCTTGAACGCCCTGCCAGCAGTCACGTTGGCTATCTTCGTAATCACGCTCAGCCAGACGTGCTGAGACGGTACGCGCGGTCGTCCACGCCTTCAACGCTTCGGCTAACGCTTCCCCCAGCGCCATCGCCTCTGGATACCAGACACCTCGTAACGTATCGAACCAGTGTTTGAAGGCCGCCTCTGTTCGGGGGGGCGCAAGCCCAATCAGTGCACTGTGTGCGACCGCGGCAATCGTATCGTCCGCCAAACGCTTGCGATCGAGCTCCAGCGCCGCAAAAGCGAGGACCAGGTCATTACCGGAGAACAATGCTTTGCGCAGCGACTTCACGACCTGACTGGCCTGCTTCATGGCGAGTGCGATGACGCCATCTTCGTGAGCCAGTCGCGCCTCGCCCGGATAATCGAGTAATCGAATCGCTAAGCCTGAGGGCTCAACGACTAATGCTGGATGCGCCACCACTTCGAGACCCGCTGCCTTTGATCGGGACATCTCGGGTAACGCACCAAAATCCCAACGCTCCACATTCTGACGTTCGAGGGGGTCGGTCTTTTGGGCAGTTGGACTGCGCGGTTCATCAGACCGAAATTCAGCCACCAGCGTCGCCATATCACGGCCCTGTCCCAGTAACTTGCCCTCAACATCCACGACGCGCACGTTCATGCGGTAAAAATCTTCTAACTGTCCCATCTGCCAATCGGCTGGATTCACTTGAACACCCCGTTGGCGCTTGAGCACCTTACCCAACGCGCTGCACAAATCCGTATCGTCGGGTGTTAAGTCCGCAAGCGCCGCATCGATCACATCAGGCGCAGGCACCAGCTGCTTGCGTAGCGCTTTAGGCAGACCTTTGATTAAGGCCACACACTTATCGCGCAGCAAGCCGGGCACCAACCAATCCAGTAAGTAACGCGGCGCACGATTCAACAGCGGCAATGGAATGGTGATGGAAACACCATCGTTTTGTCTGCCCGGTTCAAACTGATAACGCAGATGATAATCCACCCCCTGCCACTGCAGCGTCGGTGGAAACTGTGACTCCACCTCAGTACCGGGGTCGCGCACCAATATCTGCTCGCGCTTCAGCAATAAAGTCTGTTCTCTAGACGGATCTTTTTTGAGCCACTTGATAAGGGAGCTCATCCCAACGCAATCGGCTCCGAGTCGCTCACTATAAAAAGCAACCAGTGCCTCTTCCTCGATTAACAAATCACGGCGCCGGGTGCGCGATTCCAGTTCCTCGACGGAATGGGTGAGCGCCACGTTCTCTTTTAAGAACAAAGGCGGTCTCATGACATTACCGGTGACCAGTGCCTCGCGAATGAAAATCTCTCGAGACGCCTCGCGGTCGATATCACCAAAGTGCACGCGCCGCCCGTCGCTGATGGTTAGGCCAAACAGCGTCACTCGCTCCTTGGCCATAACGCGTCCGCTGCGCCGTTGCCACGCAGGTTCGTACTGATGGCGCTTTAACACCTGCGGATTGATCTGCAGCAGCCAGTCGGGTTCAATCGTGGCGCACTGCCGAGCAAAGACTTGCGATGTCTCGACAATCTCGCCAGCCACCAGCCATGGCGGCGGCTTTTTATACTGACTAGAGCCAGGAAACAGCATCACTTTGCGGTTGCGCGTTGCATTGAACTGCTTGCCCTCGTCACGCTGGGCAACATTGCCAAGTAAACCCGCGAGCAACGCACGGTGAACCGCCTCATACGCCTCGTCGACCGGCAGCTGTGGCGGCACACGAAATCCAAGCTGCCGACAGGCGATCACCAGCTGCGAGTGAATTTCGCGCCATTCGCGCATTCGCATGAAAGCCAAGAATTCTCGTTGGCACAGTTTTCGAAGTTGGTTTTGACTGAGGCTTTGACGCTGCGCTTCGTAGTAACGCCACAATGCGAGCCAGGATAAAAAATCAGATTGAGCATGCTGAAATCGCGCGTGCGACTGATCTGACTGAGCCTGTTTTTCGGTGGGCCGTTCGCGCGGATCCTGAATCGACATCGCACTGACAATCACCAGCACCTCAGCGAGACAGCCGAGGTCGTTGGCAGCCAGCAACATGCGACCCAGGCGCGGATCAACCGGTAGGCGGGCGAGTTGCCGGCCACACTTTGTCAGTTGACCGCCGCTCGAGACGGCGCCCAACTCTTCAAGCAACCGGTAGCCATCGCGCACCACCTTGGGGTCAGGCGGGTCGATGAAAGGAAAGCGATTGACCTCGCCGAGCTTGAGTTCGAGCATTCGCAACACGACCGCCGCGAGATTGGTGCGCCGAATTTCCGGATCGGTAAAAGCGGGACGCCCTAAGAAATCTGCCTCGCCATACAGACGGAAACAGACCCCGTCAGAGAGCCGCCCACAGCGGCCCATACGCTGATTGGCACTGGCCTGCGAGATGGGTTCGATCGGCAAGCGCTGCAGTCGACTGCGCGCACTGTAGCGACTCATTCGCGCTTCACCGGGATCGATCACGTAACGAATCCCCGGAACCGTTAGCGACGTCTCTGCCACGTTTGTCGCCAACACCACACGCATCCCAGCACCGCCACTCTGAAAGACCCGATTCTGTTCGGCTTGGCTTAACCGCGCATACAGGGGCAGCACCCGTAAACGATCGTTATAACGCAGCCGCTTAGCGAGCTCGCGAATATCACGCTCGCCCGGCAAAAAGACCAGCACATCGCCTCGGGGGCCAAACTGGCCTTGCTCAATATCCCCCAGTAGGTCGGCAATTTGTTGTCGCACCCCCTCATCTCGGTCTTCGGTATCACCGAGGTAATGCACATCGACAGGATAAGTACGACCACTGACTTCGATCACGGGTGCGTCATCAAAATGGGCTGAAAAGCGTGCCACATCGATGGTCGCCGACGTCACGATGACTTTGAGATCGGGCCGTCGGGGCAACAGCCGCTTTAAATACCCGAGTAAAAAATCAATGTTCAGGCTTCGCTCATGGGCCTCGTCGATAATCAAGGTGTCGTAAGCGCTGAGATCACGATCACGCGTTAATTCAGCCAACAAGATGCCGTCGGTCATCAACTTAATGGCACTGGCGTCTGAGAGCGTATCGTTGAAGCGAATTTGATAGCCGACCAGCTCACCCAAGGGGGTATTGAGCTCCTCCGCAATGCGCTGTGCTACGGTGCGAGCCGCAATGCGTCGTGGCTGTGTGTGCCCGATGCGTTGCACTCGCCCGCGACCTAGGTTCAGACAGATTTTAGGTAATTGGGTGGTCTTACCAGAACCCGTTTCGCCGGCAAGAATCACCACTTGGTGATCCCGGATCGCCGCTTCAATGTCCTCGCGACGCTCACTGATCGGGAGTTGTTCGGGAAATACGATATGTTCCGGTACCGCGCGTTCGGGTACCGGCTTAGCGGTGCTCATTTAATCGACGTCACGCAACTCGCGACGCAGAATCTTGCCTACGGCCGTTTTTGGCAGCTCGTCTTTAAATACGATTGACTTAGGGACCTTGTAGCCCGTCAGGCCCTCTCGCATAAAGCTTCTCACCTCCTCTTCACTGAGGTCGGGACGGCTACTCACAACAAACATACGAATCGCTTCACCCGTGCTTTCACTGGCAATACCGACTGCGGCGCATTCCACTACATCGGGATGCGCCACTAGCACATCCTCAAGTTCGTTCGGGTAAACATTGAAGCCTGACACCACGATCATATCCTTCTTACGATCTACGATACGGAGATAGCCATCAGGCTGCACGAGCGCAATATCACCGGTGGCGAACCAGCCCTGTGGGTCAATCGCCTCGGCTGTTGCTTCAGGCCGTTGCCAATACCCCGCCATGACCTGCGGGCCACGAACGCAGAGCTCTCCCGGCTCATCGAGCCCGAGCGGATTGCCTTCGGTATCGCGAATTTGGATTTCGGTACTTGGCACCGGAACGCCGATCGTCCCAATCTGTATGCCGTTACCTGGGTTCCCCGACACCGTGGGCGACGTTTCCGTCAAGCCATAACCCTCTGACACGGCACAACCGGTCACCTCTGTCCAACGATGGGCTGCGTCATGGGTCAATGCCATGCCACCAGACAAGGTGACTTGTAGCTTCGAGAAATCCAGTGCGCGGAAGCCTTCATGGTTACACAGCGCCACGAACAGAGTATTCAATCCGCAAAACAGGGCCGGCGGGTGCGCCTCGAAGGCCTGCACCAGCGAATCAAGGTCACGTGGATTAGGCACAAAGGCTGTGTGTGCCCCAATTCGCAATGCATACATCGAGGCAGTAAACGCATAAATATGGTAGACGGGAAGCGGTTGCAGCATCGTTTCGCCCCGTCCGTCCATGTTGTGCGTCGCAAAAAAAGCATCGCTCTGCAGGACATTGGCGACCAAGTTACCGTGGGTCAGCATGGCACCTTTGGCGACACCGGTCGTCCCGCCCGTGTACTGGAGCATTGCCAAATCGGTTTGTTCGAGGATCACTGCTCGATAGGGCGTTTTGGCCCCGCGCTTCAACACATCGTTAAATTTTAATGCGCCAGCAATCTGAAATTTTGGCACCATCTTTTTAACGTGCTTAACGACAAAGTTGATCAAAGCCCGCTTGGGCTGTGGATGCAAATCAGCAATTTCGGTCACCACCACGGTTTCTACCTGCGTACGAGGTAACACCGCCGCGGCGGTTTGCGCCACATTGGCCTGCACGACCATCACCCGAACATTGGCATCGTTCAATTGGTGCTCAAGTTCACGCTCGGTATACAGGGGGTTGGTGTTGACCACGACCATGCCCGCGCGCAACGCGCCCAAGCTCGCTACAAGATACTGAATCAAATTGGGCATCTGTATAGCGACCCGGTCACCGCGACTGAGCCCCGCACCATTTTGTAGCCACCCTGCAAAATCGGCTGACAACCGATCGAGTTCTCCATAACTCAGCGTATGCCCCACACTGCTGCAAGCTGCCTCTTCACGAAAAGTCGCTAGAGCCTCTTCGAACAAAGCAACAATCGAAGGATAAATTACCGTATCAATTTTCGGGGGAATTCCTAACGCGGCGAGTTGCGTTTCGATCACTCGGTGTACTGTGTCCGTCATAGGCTTATCTCTGGTAGCGATTGAATTATGGATCTTGGATCTTGGATCTTGGATCTTGGATCTTGGATCTTGGATCTTGGATCTTGGATCTTGGATCTTGGATCTTGGGTATGATGTGGATCAGGCGCCGCCGGGTCAACCGCCAACGCTGCTTTTACCGCAATACGAGGTTTGATCACTATGCAGATCAGCAACATCACCTTTGATGAGATTAACGTGGGCGATAGCACGACCTATACGCGATTGATTACCAATCAGGAGGTCGAGGCCTTCGCAGCGATCTCGGGAGATCACAACCCGTTGCACTTAGATCCCGACTACGCGGCGACCACCCCATTTGGTGAGTGCATCGCGCATGGCATGCTGACCGGCGCATTGATTAGCGCTGCCATTGCCATGCAACTACCAGGACCCGGCAGTGTGTATCTCAGCCAGAGCCTCCAGTTTAAAGCACCTGTTTTTTTAGGCGACACGCTCACCGTTACGCTAACGGTCATCGATAAGCACGCTAAACGACCCTGGATCACCCTACAGTGCCAGGTTGAAAATCAAGACGGCAAAGCGGTCGCAAAAGGAGAGGCACAGGTGGCCGCCCCTACCACACAGGAAACTGTTACTGTGATTCCGCCCCCTGCCCTTCAGCTCATTGAGGCAGCGTCGCTCTCCGAGGAGGATTGACTGAATTGGGCAGGATCTATGTACATGAGCTCAATCAGCACTACTGGCGAATCAACGGCAGGGGTCGCACCCATCATCATCATATTCGCCACACCATCGACGGCGATCACGCCGGGAATACCAAACAGTCGGCGTTCTGACGTCGCCTGACCGTTCTCGTCCATCATGCGAAGCGCAGTCAGCTTTGTATCCTCTTTTTGTAATTCCTCAACATACCGCGCCAACAACGCTTGAATGGAGTCGCGGAACAATGAAAAATTTAGCGCACCTCTAAATTCGGTGTAATCGAGGGTCAGGTCTAGCCGCACCTCGCCTTCGTCTTCCATGCGCAATTTGGTCAGTGCGACGCGCTTATTGGCTTCTAATTCTCTGAATATCCGCTTTCCTACGGTCCGTGACGTCTCAATCAGGGTCTGATGAAGCACGTTGACGCAAATCGTCGCGAACTGTTCATCGGTCAGAGTTCTGTCGTTAGCTGCCATGGGGCCTCCTGCATAGGGCCGTGATTGTAACGTGCGGACGAGCTGAGGCGCACCCTCATTTATCAACATGAAGCCATTACACGTCCGCAACCCGTGTTTGTTAAACTCTCCTGTATGCTGACTGACCTCGTTCGGTGAGACGCCGCCGCCACGCTCACAAGTAGTGACCTAATTGATCAATCCATCGCAAAAAATCTGGACCCCACTCAGCCCACCCGAGCTTGATTGGCGCGATCACGTGCCGGTTTCACGCGCCACCGGCGATATTTATTTCTCCACCGTAGACGGTCTCTCGGAGAGTCAGTATGTCTTCATCGAAGGTAATCGTTTACCCGCACGATGGCATGATAATGACGACAGACAACCTTTTACCATCGGCGAGATCGGCTTCGGTAGTGGTCTCACTGCGTGCCTCACCCTCGAGACGTGGCGCCAACAGCGGCCGGCGAATCGACAACTTCACTACCTAGCAGTGGAACAGTCCCCCCTCTCCCCTCAGGACATGCGGCGCGCATTGGCGCCCTGGCCCAGCCTGAACCCCGTATTAGCCCGTTTGCTTGAGCACTGGCCGGATCCTTTACCGGGTTGCCATCGGCGTTATTTCCCAGATTGGGGCGTCACAGTGGATTTTTGGTGGGGCGACGCCAACGAGATTCTCAGTGATTTAGCCAGCCACGGGCGACAGTGGGTCGACGCCTGGTATCTCGATGGTTTTTCGCCGTCGACAGGACCCGGACCTTGGAGCACCGAGGTGTACGCCGGCATGGCCGCGCTGAGCAAACCACAGGCAACACTGGCCACATTTAGTGTGGCGCGCGATGTCAGGGAAGGGCTCTCAGGGGCCGGCTTTAAGGTCGAGAAACGACCGGGCTTTGCCGGCAAGCGCGATACGCTCAGTGGCGTGTTATCTCGCTCCGCACCAACCAAGGTATCCCTCACGCCCTGGGATCTGAATCCAGGACCGCAGCACTACCGGCACGCGCTCGTGGTTGGCGCCGGCCTCGCCGGAGCGCATACCGCCAATGCACTGGCATCGCGCGGCATTGCTGTCACCGTCCTCGAGGCCAATACGTGTGCAGGGGGCGGATCAGGTAACCTTCAGGGCGTCACCTACACTCGACTCTCTCATCGGCACAATCCCCTCAGCGATTTTTCCGTCGCGGCCTTCAGCTATGCGACGGACCATTACCGCAGGCTCCATCAATCTGGTGCGCTGCGCGACAATCTCGACATCGGATGGGGCGGTTATATCCAATTGCACGACACGGACGAAACCCTCGAGCACCTCGCGAGCGTGCTCGGGCTTGCGCCAGACTTTGCGCGGGTCCTGAGCGCCGATGAGATCTCGGATATCATTGGCATGCAACCTCGCTGCGGCGGCATCCACTATTTGCGGGGCGGCTGGCTTGATCCGCGTGCGGTCTGTCGCAGTCTGTTGGCACACCCCCTCATCACCCTGAGAGAGCAGTGTGGTCCCGTGCAGCTCAGGCAGCTGTCGAACGACGCGTGGCAAGCCAGCAATACGCGCGGTGAAGTGCTCTGTGAGTCGCCCTTAGCCGTGCTGGCGACCGCACAGGCCGCACTCAAAGAACCCGGTTTAGAGTGGCTACCGCTCACTGTCATCCGGGGGCAAACGACTCACCTTCCAACCTCAAAAATGCTATCTCAACTCCCGATAACACTGTGCGATCAGGGCTATTTGCCACCTGCTAGGCAAGGCATACATTGCACAGGGGCCAGCTTCGGGCCGGGAGACGCGCAAACGGATGAACGTGGGGCAGAGCACGGGCATAATATCGGCATGCTGCAACAGGCTTTACCCCACCTAGATCTCACGCTCGGTGATACCAAGTGGCAGGGTCATGTCGCCCTGCGCTGTAATAGCAACGACTACCTGCCCATCGCCGGACTGGTGCCAACGCTGGACATTTTTAACGAGCGCTACGATCGGATTCGCCATGATCGCAAACAGATCATTGATGCGCCTGCGCCGATTCGCCCTGGCCTCGCCGTGCTTACCAGTTTGGGCTCGCGGGGACTGTCGGCCGCGCCGCTCGCTGCGGAGCTACTGGTGGACCAACTATTGGGAACCTTGCCCCCCGCACCGCGTTATTTGCAGCGTGCTATCGCACCGGCACGATTTGCCGAGCGAGCCTTAAAAAGGGGCACTCCCCTATGAAGCCGCTGCCCTCACTGGGATGTTTATCCTTGCTCTTGACCGTTGGCAGCCACTCCTTCATGGATACGCTGGCTGAGGAGAGTGACGTCGCGCACTACACTCATAGGGTGGTTTCTGCATTAAGATTTGATCGCGAGAACTTTACACAGGGCCTCGAAATCTATGACAACCGACTCTATGTGAGTTCGGGACTCTATGGCCAATCAGCGATTCGTATTTATGACTTCCCCAGTATGCAGTTAGTGCGAACGGTGCCGGTTGATTCGCGCCTATTTGCTGAAGGCCTGACAATCGTAAACGATCATTTGCTATTACTTTCTTGGCGGGAGCGGGTCATGCTGATCTATGCGTTACCCGATATGACCCTCGTGGGACGCAGCCCACTGCCCGGTCAAGGCTGGGGCGCAACGCATAATGACCAAGCGCTGTGGTTCAGTGATGGCTCTGACCAGTTATATTCAAGGGTTGTCTCAGATGAAGGCTTGGGGCAAATCACCACGCTCTCGGTCACGATGAACGGCGAACCGCTGCGCAATCTCAATGAGCTCGAGTGGGTAAACGGCCAGATTTGGGCTAACTTGTGGCAAACCGATCGCATTGCCCAAATTGACCCTGATACTGGCAAGGTCGTGGGTCTGATTGATCTCGATGGGCTGCTGCCCGAAGAAGACCGGCTTCGCGATACTGACGTATTGAATGGTATTGCCATCGACCCACAGACTGGGCAGATCTGGGTGACCGGAAAACGGTGGCCCTGGTTATTTGAGATCGCGCTGGAAAAAGCGAATCCCTGACCCCATAGTATTGACATAACCCTTTACTCGACTTGACTGGATCACATCATGACCGACGCATCTCATGCATCTCATGCATCAACAGCCACTGAAATTGCCAACACCTTCACACGGCAACGATCAGTGCCAATCCCCAGCCTGAATCTCAGCGTCGAGGAATATCGTCATCCGGGCACTGGCGCGCTTCACCTGCACCTGAGCAGCGATAGCCCAGAAAACGTCTTTATGGTGGCTCTGCGCACTGTACCTGAGGACTCTACCGGTGTGGCTCATATTCTGGAACATACCGCGTTATGCGGTAGTGAGCGATACCCTGTGCGCGATCCGTTTTTTATGATGTTACGGCGGTCACTCAATACCTTTATGAACGCCTTCACGAGTTCAGATTGGACGGCATACCCCTTTGCGACACAGAACCGCAAAGATTTCGGCAATCTGCTCGATGTGTACCTTGATGCGGTCTTTTTCTCTCGTCTTGATCCCCTAGATTTCGCGCAAGAAGGGCATCGCGTTGAATTTGAGAACGATGATCGCGACCAGGCGCTCACCTTTAAGGGCGTTGTGTTTAATGAAATGAAGGGCGCGATGTCCTCCACGCCTTCTGTGCTGTGGGACCGACTGTGTTTCGAGTTGTTTCCCTCTAACACTTACCATTTCAACAGCGGCGGTGATCCCGAGGCGATTCCTGATCTGACTTACCAACAGCTACGCGATTTTTATGCCGAGCATTATCATCCCAGTAATGCCATCTTTCTCACCTTCGGTGACATTCCCGCAGCAGATCATCAGCGGGTATTCGAATCAGCCGTATTACATCGGTTTGATGCCCTTAATCGGAAGGTAGAGGTCGCGTTAGAGACCGCGTTTACTGAGCCACAATCTGCAACTCATACCTATGCGATGGACCCTGAAGAAGATATCCAGAATAAAACGCATCTGATCATGGGGTGGAAGCTCGGTGAAAGCGCTGACCTGACGGCCATGCTTGAGGCACAGCTAGTGGCGTCGGTGTTAATGGAAAACAGTGCCTCACCGTTAATGCACTATTTGGAAACCACCACACTCGGTACCGCACCCTCCCCCCTATGCGGCTTAGAGGAGTCGATGCGTGAGATGGTCTTCTGCTGCGGCATCGAGGGCAGTGATACCACTCATGCTGTGGCCTTTGAGGCTGCCGTTCTAGACTGCATTAACAGTGTTGCCGAGCACGGTATTGCTGCCGAGAAGGTCGAGGCCATACTGCGGCAGATCGAGCTGCATCAGCGTGAGGTCGGTGGCGACGGCATGCCCTATGGGTTAAATCTGATGTTACGAGCCTTGGGCGCGGCCACTCATTATGGCGATGCCGTGTCTGCGTTAGATTTAGAGCCCGTCATTGCCACGCTCAGAGAGCGTCTTGCGTCTCCCGACTATATCCCCTCGCTGTTGCGTCGCTTACTACTCGATAACCCTCATAGGGTGCGCTTGGTGGTGGAACCCGACGCAACCTTGTCGGCACAACGAGACGCCGCTGAGACCGCGCGACTCGACGCCATGAAAGCCAGCCTCGATGAGGCGCAAACAGCAGACGTGCTCGACTTAGCAGCGCGCCTACGGGAACGGCAAGCACAGAAAGACGATCCCAACGTGCTACCACGAGTCGCACTGACCGACATACCGGACGAAATCCCCTCCCCCATTCCCGACATCATACAAACCGGGGCACCCCATTATCGCTACACCGCCGGCACTAACGGTCTGGTCTATCAGCAATGGGTCAGTCAGCTACCCGCGCTCACCGATGCGGAGCAACAGCATTTGCCGCTGGTGACCGGGCTCATGGCCGAAGTGGGGACGGAAGGGTTAACGTATTTACAAGCTCAGGATCGTCACTCCGCGACCGTCGGTTCACTCAGCGCGTCGATCAGTAGCCGAGCGCATCGGGAGGACGAGCAATCCTGTGATCGTTATCTCGTTTTATCCTCAAAGGCCCTCGCCGACCGGATTGGCGAACAACTGGCATTAATGTCAGATACGTTGCAAGGGGCACGCTTTGATGAGCACACACGCATTCGTGATCTGATCAGCCAAATTCGGGCGCGCCGGGATCAAGGTATTACGGGAAGCGGTCATGCGCTCGCCATGAGTGCCGCCTGCGCAGGCATGAGTCCGCTAGCGCGTCTGTCACATGAACAGGGTGGTCTCGAGGGGATTCGGCGAATCCGTGCACTGGACGACAGTCTGCACTCTGATAGTGAACTGGCCTCGTTCGCCAGCTCACTGGGCGCTATCCAACAGAAATTAGCCTCAGCAGGTGGGCGTCAACTCTGCACCATTGCCGACGAACCCAATATTGCTGAAGCGAGTCTCGCTGCCGAATCTTCAGTGGCCTCGCTCAGCAGCTCAGAGACGAGCGTCTGGAGCAGTGCGCCTATTCGAGAGCAGCGTCAGGAGGTATGGGTCACCAATACACAGGTTAATTTCTGTGCCCGCGCCTATCCCACAGTGCCCTCCGGACACCCCGACGCCCCTGTCTTATCGGTGCTGGGTGCTTTTCTTCGCAACGGGTTTTTACATCGCAGCATTCGAGAGCAGGGAGGCGCCTATGGCGGCGGTGCCAGCCATGATGCCAACATTGCCGCGTTCCGTTTCTTTTCTTATCGCGACCCCAGGCTGGCTGACACCCTGGCCGATTTTGATGCCTCTATAGCGTGGTTAATGGACACTAAGCACGAAGCACTCGCGCTTGAAGAGGCGATTCTGAGCGTTGTAGCCAGCTTGGATAAACCGGGTTCCCCCGCGGGTGAAGCAAAACAACATTTTCATGAATGTTTGTTTGGGCGAACGGCAGAGCATCGCAAACTGTTCAGAGCCGGCATCGTTAACACTCAAATTGAAGACATGAGGAGAGTGGCTGATACCTATCTCCGGGGCGATCTAGCGAGCACCGCAGTAGTCACCCATGTCAGCGGCGCCGCAGAATTGGTCGAGCATGGTGTCGAGCTCACCCGACAGGATCTGCTGTAATCGATAACACATAGCCACCCCCTGTCGTGGACCACGCCGAGAAAAACTGTGCTTTCGGCCAAACCACTGCACCTTGGGACGGGTCTGCCAAGGCCACCTGACTACCGACCATACCGGTCAGCACGCTGTAATGCGGGCCAGTGGGCAGATCGAGATACACCAGCACCGGCAGACTGATTTGCGCTAAGCCCCTTGCAGTTAGTCGGCTTAGGGTGGCGCGCGCACCCAGCTCAGCTGTCATCGCAACAAGCTGACCGAGGCTATATCCATGGGTGCGTATGCGACGCCACTCCTCTCGGCTGAGGACAGGCAGGGCCTCTGCCAATTCGCTCAACGTGGCACTGCGCCGCAGCCTTAACTGCAAGAGAGTCGCCAGCGCAGCAGGACCGCAATCAAAAACATCACCCTGAAACACCACTGAGGCGGGGTAGGTTCTGATGGGTTGTGCTTGGACGGTCGGCGCGCCCACGCTGAACAACTCGGCGATGACCAGCACAACGCCTAAGCGCTGGAAGACTCTTTTTTGCAGCGGAATCTGCGAGCGCTCCGATATCGAGCGCCCGCCTATCCGGTGCTGAGTCTGTAACCGGCCCAGTACCATTTTGCGCACTCGCTGTTCACGCACGATCACTGCCCGCAGTTTAACTGTCGGCAGCCTCACTAACCGCGGCATCAAATCCCTCAATCGTGATCACACCCAGCGCAATACGAGCACCGGCCCGTCATCGGTTATCGGCGGCGTGAGCAGCAGCACGGTGATGCAGCCAAACTACAATCCCCAGTGTGACACCACAGAACACGATAATGGCCACGCCAAGCGAGACCGCATCAGCAAACAGCCAGGTAACCAATGCCCATAATACCGCCCACACCAAGAGCATCGGTAGAATCCGCACTCTAAAATAGCGGTCGCGGACCTGTGTGCGGGTATCTCGCCGAAGCTTTCGCTGTAATTGCTTAGTGGCGTTGTCTAATGAATCGAAGCTCACCTCCAATACCTCAAGGTAACTTGAATGCCGGACCATAGTTGGCGTAGTGCGGTACATAAACCCCCCAATAAAAACTGGCTAAGGCAATATCAATTGCTGCAACACCGATGACGAAAGGCAGTACGCGACCGCGCACTTGGGTCGCTTCTAACAATGACACGGTTCGGGACTGCTCGTCGCGCAAAGGTGACTGAGCAATCTGCAGCTGCGATGTTTCAAAGGCCAACGGGGCTACTGCCATCGGTGTAATCGCCTGACTCACCGGTGCGGCAAGCACAGCACAGCATCCCGAGAGAAAAATCCATTTTTTCATCAAACTTACTCCTTTATTAACTGATGCCATCCGTTTAACAATGACGCGAAAATCGGTACCGAAGCGCTTAAGCAAGGGACCGACTTGACCTCTAGCGTGTCAAATACACAGTTGCTCTGCCACGTCAGTGGCGAGCACAATTCAACACTGGCAGGTTAAGATCAGAAACACAGCGAGGGAATCACCATGCATGTGAAGCGAGTGGCCGGCGCACTGGGCGCCGAAGTGAAAGCAGTCAATTTAGGTGAAGGGTTCGATACCGAACTCGCTCAGACGCTACGCGCTTTGCTGAATGAGCATGAGGTGCTGTTTCTCCGCGATCAATCGATCACACCCGCAGATCAAAAAGCCCTTGCCGAGATTTTTGGACCCCTGCAAACCCATCCTGCCTATCAAACCGTCGAGGCGTTACCCGAGGTCATGATTCTTGAAAGTACTCGGGAAAATCCCTCTAAAATCGAAAAATGGCATTCGGATATGACCTTTCGTGCGCACCCGCCGTCAGTCACGGTGTTGCGGGGAATGACCATTCCAGAGGTCGGTGGCGACACTTTATTTGCCAGCATGACCGCGGCCTATGATGGACTCTCAGCAGGCATGCAGCAGTATCTGGCAGACTTGGTGGCCGTGCATGATTTTAGCCATGGCTTCAAAGAGAGTCTGAGCACTCCGGGTGGTCGCGAACGACTCGCCGATGCGGTCGCCGCCAATCCGCCCACTCGCCATCCTGTGATTCAGACTCACCCAGAAACGGGCAAACAGGTTTTGTTTGTGAATCCGCTGTTCACCACGCACATCGAAGGCTTACCCCCGTTGGAATCCAGTGAGGTGCTGCAATTTCTCTGGCGCCACGCCAGTCTCCCCGAGTTTACCTGCCGATTTCAGTGGCAAACCGATTCTCTGGTGCTGTGGGATAACCGCAGTACCCAACACAAACCCATTAACGATTTTTTCCCTGCCACACGGCGCCTGCATCGCGTGGTCAGTGAAGGGGACCAGCCCTACTGAACTGAGGCAGCAGACTTTTTGACCCAGCTGGTTATGCTGTGTCGACCGGCTTATCGTTTAGCGCTTTCAGCCAAGACTGTGCAAGAGCAGTTATTGCTCCTGCTCACGAACCGTGGCCACGTAATGCTCAACCTCACGTTTGACCATGGGCGCAAACAAGTAAAGAGCCAATATATTGGGCACGGCGATCAAGAAGACCATCGCATCAGAAAAATCGAGCACCGCCGATAGTTCGAGCATACAACCCAGCGCAATAAAGCCACAAAAGATCAATTGAAAAATCAGTGCGCGAAAGCGGCCCTCGCCGACTAGATAAGTCCACCCTTTCAACCCGTAATAGGACCACGCGAGGGTGGTTGAAAACGCAAATAATAATGCCGCAATGGCAATCACGTAAGGCGCCCATGCAAAGTGCCAAGCAAATGCGGCTGAAGTTAACTCAATGCCCGCCAGACCTGACCCCATCAAGTTATGGGGCATTGCAGTGGTGAGGATCACCAGCGAGCTCAAAGAACAAATCACCACCGTATCAATGAATGGCTCGAGTAATGCGGTAATGCCTTCAGATGCGGGGGCTTCTGTTTTCACCGCGGCATGTGCGATGGAGGCCGAACCGATGCCCGCTTCGTTCGAGAATAAGGCGCGTTGAAAGCCGATGATCACTGCGCCCAGCGCCCCACCCGATGCCGCCTGGCCCGTGAATGCCTCAGAGAGGACCAGCTGCAGCGCCCCCGGCAGGTACTCGGCACTCAACGTAATGACAACCACACAGCTCACCACGTAGAGCAGGGCCATGACCGGCACCAAAATGGCCGCCACTCTGGCGATAGACTGAATACCACCGATAATCACGGCCGCCACGATGGCGGCCAGACCCAAGCCGAACAACCAACCCATGTCGACCAGCGCCGATGCTGGCCCTCCAGTGATCACCAACACCTGCGCATAGGCCTGGTTAGACTGAAACATATTGCCAATACCCAAACAGCCAATGACCAGTGCCAGCGCATAAAAAGCACCCATGCCTCTCCCTAACGAAGGCCACCCCCGCTCACGGAAATAGCTCTCAAGATAAAACATGGGGCCGCCCGACACCGATCCATCGGCGTTGTAACGCCGGTATTTTACCCCCAGCGTGCACTCCACCAACTTGGTAGACATGGACAACAAGCCAGCCAAAAATAACCAAAACGCGGCGCCGGGACCGCCGAGGGAGATTGCAACGGCCACACCGCCAATATTACCCACGCCCACGGTGCCAGAAATCGCTGTGGCGACCGCCTTAAAATGGCTAATTTCGCCCCGAGCGGTTGGATCTGCGAAATCTCCCCTGACGTGACGGATCGCTAAACCCAGTGCGCGTAAATTGATGAACCGCAAATAGACGGTGAAAAATACCGCCGCGACCGCCAACCAAATGACGATCAGGGGCACCTGTGTGCCGGCGACTGGGACCGCATAAAACACCGCTGAAGACAACGCCTCGGCAACAGGGCCTACGTGGGCTTCGACCCACTGATCAGGGGACACACTCATACAGACCGACTCACAGCAAAAGATTCATAACACAGCGCCAACACACTTGAAGCCCAACAACGATTGGCCTCCTACAAAAACCCGTGCACCACGCACCGCATACCTCAACGCCTCATTAACAGGGTCGAGACCGCAGACCGTGCCATCGGCGTGTTGACGCGGAGCAACCCACGAAAGCTTTCATCAACACTGATCACCCTATCGACCGTACTCTGATTATCGATCATTTTCCTGACACCGCCAATGCGGCGCGGCATGGCTATGACAGTCCGCAGCGGTCCGTGCTAGAACGGAAAGACTCGCGGGAGTAACAACAACACCACACTCGAATAAGCGAGCGACACCAACCAACCAAATCGAATGTAGTCTTGACGCGAATATCCACCCAAATTCTGCACCATCAGATTCGTAGCGTAACCATAGGGCGTTAAAAACGAGGCGCTGCCTCCCAGTGCTACTGCCATGACAAACGCCATTGGCTCGAGCCCCGTTGTTACGGCGATGGAGTAGCCGATCGGAAACATCAGTGCCGCTGCTGCGTTATTGGTCATCAATTCTGTCATCGCCAGCGTTACGGCGTAAATCAGCACCAACATCATCGTCGGCGAGAGCTCAGCGAGCAATGGCGAGAGACCCAACATCGCCGTCTCCATCAATCCTGAATTCAGTACCGCCTGTGAAATAGCCAGCGCTGAAGAGACGATCAACCACATCTCGAAAGGGAAGCGTCGGCGTAATTCAGCGGCGCTGAATAGCTTGAGCGACAACATCAGCAGCAGCAAAAACATGAGCCCTGTCGACAAGGGCACCCAACCGGCGATAGAGCATCCCACTGCGGCGGTCATTCCCACTGCGGTGATGACGCTCTTAGTCGTCGAAAGGCTATGGCTGGCAACGCTGTTATCGACAATTAAAAAGTTTCGGCTCAAATTACTGCGCTTTTGAAAGTCTGCCCCCACCGCCAGCATCAGCGAGTCACCGGCTCGCAGGGAAATGTTCCCCAACTTCCCTGATAGCCGCTCGCCATCGCGATGAAGACCCACCACCGCAGCATCAAAACGTGACCGAAACTCGCTTTGCTTGATCGTCAGACCGATGACCGGCGCACCGGGTAACAGAACCACCTCGGTTAAATTCGTGCCTAACAACCCTTGATCCAGCGCAAAGGATCGCAAGCCGTGGAAGCGCTCTAAAATACCCACTTTTGTGACGTCGCCTGAAAAAATAAGTCGGTCGCCCGCTTCTAGGTGCTCATCTGGCATGACCGGTGTCATCAATCGTCCTTGCCGCACCAGTTCCACTAAAAATAAATCACCGAGATCCCTCAGTCCGTTTTCCAATACGGTATTGCCCACCAGTCTGGAGTCATCGGCAACCACCATCTCGATCAAAAAATCATGGGTTTGGGCGTAGGCCTCGTTACTTGCTGGAAGTACCCGATGCATCAATAACATGGCGGCTAATCCCGCCATCGCCGCGGGCAATGCCACGGGTAAAAAGGCAAAAAAAGCGATGCCGCTTCCTGTCAGATCCTCCAAGAAACTGCTGACGATCAGATTGGTGGAGGTTCCGATCAGGGTCAGTGTTCCGCCAAGGATAGCCGCATAAGAAATGGGCAATAAAATCTGGCTTGCGGCATGGTGGGGATTCTTTCTTAACGTACCGGCGAGCGTTGCGACCACCGCCGTGTTATTCACGAAAGCGGAAAACAACATGGTCATACCAGACAGACCCAAGAGGGTTTTAGGTAGCGATCGCCTAACGACATACTGAGACAAAGATAATAACCACGGCAGCCGCTCAAGGCCGAGGGACACCATCAGCAACAGCAACAAGGTCACTAGCCCCTCATTGGTCGCCTTCGCCATGACAGTCGACAGGTCAATGGAACCCACCATGACACAAGCCGCCATCGCTCCCGAGAACAATAGCGGCGGCGACCATCGGCTGAATATGAGGCTCCCGATCAGTGCCACGACAATCAGGGCAATTACCACCTGCTCCATCTATTTTCTGCTTCCATCTTGGTTGACCGCCAGAATACGCCTTCTTTAGGTGACAGAAAAAGTCCCAAATCTGGTTATCCTCCCGCTTCATCGATAGAATTCATGCTTTGGTTCTGCCACTAGACTGTCATGCTGCGCAATAAACAGTGCAGCGTTATCACATAACAAGGAGACCACGATGCTTGCCTACACCACTCTTGGCGTCACTGACTTTGAGCGAGCCAACGCCTTCTATTCGTCGCTATTGGGCGTCATCGATGCGGGCCACGTTATGGGCAATGAGCGTATCGCGCTCTATGGAACGGATTTACAAAACCCGATGCTCGCCATTTGCATTCCGTATGATAAAAACCCGCCCAGTGCCGGTAACGGCACGATGGTGGCGATCCGCGCAGGCAGTCGAGCCGCCTGTGATGAGCTGTACGCCAAAGCGATCGCATTAGGAGCAACCTGTGATGGCCCGCCGGGAGAGCGCATGCCTGACTTCTTTTATGGCGCTTATGTTCGTGACCCCGATGGCAATAAGCTCTGCTTCTGCCAGATGGGCGCGAGCTGACGCGCTCGCATTCGTAACGAACCCCACTCGGACACTTTTTTATGCGCCTTGTCCCTACTGTAGCCTGTGTTGCCCTATCGTGCTGTTTCACGCTGTGCAGTGTCATCGCTGCGGCTCATAGCAAGACCGACGTCATCACGGTTGAGAATGGCGATACCATTACCGGTGCCATCGACTCGATGAGTGCTGGAAAATTAGCCCTCAATACCGACTATGCTGGCGTGATCAAGATTAAATGGCGAGAGGTTGAGCAAATCGCTAGCCGTTACGTTTATGAAGTGCGTCTTGATGACGGGGAACGGCTTTATGGTCGTTTCGCCAAGACAGAGGAGAGAAGTGTACTCACCTTCAAGGTTCGCGGCGGCGAGCGGCAACTGGATTTAGAGGATATTGTTGAGATTCGCTCTATCGAAGAGCAACTGGCCGATCAGTTAGATCTCAAAGTGACCAGCACCATTTATGCTGACCCGAATACTGTTACGGTATCACTGTCGGCTTCTGGCACCTACGATACGCGGGGGGGACGTACGGGTTTTTCTGGACGAATTGACGACAACAGAACAAAGGCCCTTGATGCGGAGAGTAATACGGTATCGAACACTCTCAATAGCTCAAATTTCACCCTCTATCGCGAATTTTGGCGGTCGCGTGGTGCCGCGCAATCCTATCGCGTGCTCAATGCCATTTACTCCTCCAATGATGCGCTGGGTGTTGATCACCGGTTCTCGATGGGTGTTGGATTAGGGCGTTATTTCATACAGGAGTTAGGGCATGAACTGGCCGTCTCTGCGGGGATTCAGGGCGTTCAGGAGCGCAAATTTTCTTGCAACGATACTGAAATTGGCGTCGACGCAGATGGGGAGAAAATTGATTGTGTCGAACCGGAGGACGGAGGCCTGATCGACAACGCCGCTGAGATGTTTTTGAGCATGCAGTGGCACCTCTACAGCTTCGCCTCTCGTGACATGGATATTTCCGTCGTCGGCAACGCCTATCCGTCGTTGTCTGAATGGGGAGACCTGAGAGGCGATTTAAATTTGATGTTGAGTTGGGAGCTGTTTCCGAGCTTCTACTGGAGTATCAACGCACGCTCTGAATTTGACAGTTCTGCGGACCAGCGAGGGCAACTGAAACTCGATACGACAGACTACACCATCACCACCGGCATTACCTGGAGCTACTAGCTAGACTCCTCTCCCCGTCGCCCCGCTGGCGGCTCAGACGTCGACAGCATATGCACGTCGCGCTGCGGAAACGGGATGCTAATTCCTTCTGCGTCGAATCGTTGTTTAACCGACTTATTAAGTGCCCACAGCGTCTCCCAGAACTGCTCAGTCCTCACATAGGCGCGCACCATAAAATCGATTGAGGAATCGCCGAAGTGCTTGACGCGCACGATCGCCGGCGGCGTTGTCAGAAAACGCTCGTCAGCGGCTATTAGCTCCTCTAATACTCGCTGCACGTGATCAAGATCCTCGCTATAACTCACGCCGTAAATCACATCGGTGCGACGAAGATGCTGTCCCGTAAAGTTCATGATGACACCCCCCCAAATCTTGCTGTTTGGGATAATGAGCACTCGATTATCAACGGTCACAATCGTCGTGTTGACCAAGTTCATTTTGCGGACCTCGCCTTCCACATCCGCCGCAGAGATAAAGTCACCGGTGTCGAAAGGTCGATACGCCAAAATCATGGCACCTGATGCAAAATTGGCCAGTGTATCTTGCAGAGCAAAACCGACAATAAAACCAATGACCCCCAATCCTGCAATGAGTGGCGTCACGGAGATTCCAATTTGAGACAGCGCCACCAACATTCCGATTAAAAATACGACGGTGCCCGCCATAGAAATCAAGGTCTCCCTCAGTAATTGAGAGACCGACTCCTCAGCGTTTCTCAGTGCACGCGCCGCCAATCGCTTTGCAATCCGTGACAAGGCGCGGGAGATAATCACAATGACCACGAATAAAACAAAAGAAATCGCCGCACCGATGCCGCGAACCGAGAGCCAATCTCGGACCTCACCGGATATCTCAGCGTACAAGACATTAATGACGGCAG
>ENA-ORDA01000760-ORDA01000760.1-marine-metagenome-genome-assembly--contig:-NODE-760-length-30230-cov-2.796405_pt1 | contig 30230 bp, 30 predicted proteins | sample MGYA00237778_ERZ508506 | MGnify/ENA primary metagenome ERZ508506 (study PRJEB26177, sample SAMN06267891) | marine metagenome | isolation source: Monterey Bay, California, USA | place: Pacific... | reverse complement strand
ATGCCGGATCAGAAAAACGTTTGTGACATCCGTCAACCATTTGCGATCAAACCCCTCGATCATGTGGTGCGTCATATGTTTTTGATAGAACAGCGGCTTATTATTTGGCACCGAGTACAAACATTTGGAAATCACTGTTTCAGGGTTCGCATCCCCTGCTGTAATGATCTCATCTTTCATTGGATGATTTAGTCCAGTTGCTGTCAAATAAGCTGCATAAAAAGGCTCATCCCAAACTGCGGTATCGCTGCGCTGGGCAAAGGCGTACATCATTGCTGTCGATAAATTGCGTGGCCCTGACCACATTGCAAGGCGTTTAGTCTGTGTCATATAACTTGAGTTTATTATTGCATTTGTCTGTAACTCTTACAATTAAGCTCGCAACCCACAAGGTGTTTAAACGCCAATCAATCATATGCTTGAATCATTTTTATGGTAGCTACCGTCCTTTTGTAAGGAGTGTCGGCTTAAAAGAAATTGGCTTTTTGTGTGGCTTTTTGCTTTTAGTTTCTTGAACTCGGTTCGGAACTCATCGTGGGCGTTATGAATTTACAGACGCTTGTAGGATCGTGGCAAAACTACAACGCGACGCGTGTGTTAATTAGTTGTCAAGAGCAGGCTGCTCAGTGACAACGAAGCTAGAACAACGGCTGTTCGTATTTGAGTTTTGATGCAACGCCTTGCAAAAAGACAATGATTATAAACAAGACCAACGGAGAGAAATCAATCGCACCGGTGTTGGGCAAGAAACGACGAATTGGTGCATAGATTGGTTCCAGCAGTCGGTTCAGTCCAAAATAAATTTGCGCAACGATTGGCTGTTGCAAATTTAATACCTGAAAATTGACTAACCAACCAATAATGATGTGTGCAACGAGAATCCACCAAGCAACATTTACAAGCGCTAAAAGGGCGCCACCAAAAGCAGAGACCATGAAAATCATTCCTTTTTTCGAGGAGAAATAGTCTTTGACTGTAAAGATGACAAGAGAGGCAAAAAAATCTTGAGCGATGCATCAGACTTTAACTCCCGATTATTCTTGCGTGACTGTGACTAAACAGGTTCTATCGTTTCTAACAATGCGTAGAAGAGCTAGGGAGAGAGGCTGTGGATTCCAAGAATAACCGAAAGTCTATTTGGGGTTGGTATTTCTATGATTGGGCGTCTCAGCCGTATAACACGCTTCTGATCACGTTTATTTTCGCGCCGTACTTCTCGTCTGCAGTCGCAGAAAACAGTGTTGATGGGCAAACGATGTGGGCAACGATGATTGCGCTGGCTGGAATATTTTTAGCATTCACATCACCCATTTTTGGAGCAATTTCTGATAGCGCGGGACCGCGCAAACCTTGGATTTTTTTCTTTTCAATTATGTATATTTCGGGGGCCGCGTATCTCTGGAATGCGACACCTGATATGGCAGACGTTACGATGGTTCTACTGATGTTTGCGATTGGGATGGTTGGAATGGAGCTGTCTCAGACTTTTGTGAATTCGATGTTGCCGTCTCTAGCTTCTAGAGCTGAGATTGGCCGAATTTCAGGTTCTGGGTGGGCTTTTGGATACGTTGGTGGCGTTTTCTCTTTATTTATCATGCTTCTTTTCTTTGCTGAAAATGACGCAGGAGTGACATTTATTGGTATACCCCCAATTTTTGGCTTAGATGCCGCAGCAAGAGAGGGAACGCGGTTTGTCGGGATCCTTACCGCAGCGTGGTTCTTTATTTTTATGATTCCTTTTTTCTTTTGGGTAAAAGATGAACCGAGACGAGAAAAAATAAACACTGCAGTCACAAAGGGATTGTCAGAATTAATTGTAACACTCCGCAAGCTTCCCAAAAAACGCAGCTTGGCAGCTTATCTCCTATCATCAATGTTTTACCGCGATGCCTTGATTGGTCTTTACTCATTTGGCGGGATTTATGCGAGTGGTGTTCTTGAGTGGAGCATTGTTCAAATAGGTATTTTTGGAATCATAGCCGCCATTACCGGTGCAATTTTTTGCTTCATAGGTGGCTTTGTGGATCAAGCGATTGGGCCCAAAAAAGTTATTGTGATTTCTGTATCTGTGTTGATTCTTGTTAGCATCTTGATCGTTGGCCTGTCACGTGAAGCTGTTTTTGGAATTGCTATTTCTCCTGCAAGCAGTCTACCTGATAACCTATTTATTTTTGCAGGGGCTTGTATTGGTGCGGCAGGTGGAGTTTTACAAGCATCAAGCCGGACATTTCTCGTAGATCAAGCAGACCCAAAGCGAATGACTGAGGCTTTTGGCTTGTATGCATTGACCGGAAAAGCTTCTGCCTTTTTAGCGCCTATGTTAATTGCGGTCTTTACTTCTTTAAGCGGAAGTCAGCGTCTTGGTGTATCACCCGTCATTGGGCTTTTTGTAATTGGGCTAATTTTGCTTTTTTGGGTCCGTTCCGCAGATGAATATCGTTAAAGGGGGTAACAGTATTCGCATTTACAGTATTTTACCCTTACTAGCATTGGTAGCCTGCGTATCCAGTGATAGAACCACACCTAAACGGGTAGACGATATTGCTGTTGCTCCGGGTAATTCTATTAGTTTCAATAAATCTGATATAAAAGCTAACAAATTGTTTGGTGCGAAATCCAAACCATCCCGCCAATCTCCTGCAGCTATTGGATCTTATGCTAAAGGCTGCCTTGCGGGTGGTGAAGCATTACCAGAATCTGGCCCGACATGGCAGGCTATGCGCCTGAGCCGTAATCGTAATTGGGGGCATCCTGAAACTATTCAGTTCCTCAAAGATCTAAGTGTCAAAGCAGCAGAGGAACTTGATTGGGCCGGCTTGTACATCGGGGACATTTCTCAACCACGCGGTGGACCGATGTTGTCGGGTCACCAGTCGCACCAGATGGGCCTTGATGCTGATATCTGGCTTTATAAACCGACACGCCTGAACCTGACGCGTGGTGAGCGTGAGAAGTTGTCATCCACGAACGTGCGTGCCAAAAGTCAACGCACAGTGAACCGTAATTGGTCCCAGCAGCATGCAAATATTCTTAAGGCGGCGGCACAAGATCCACGTGTGGATCGGATCTTTATTACTCCGCCAGTCAAAGTTTGGCTGTGCGAAAATATTCTTGGAAACCGCAGTTGGCTGCAAAAAATTCGCCCATTTTATGGACACAACACGCATTTCCACGTGCGCTTAAAATGTCCTAAAAATCTCAAGGGTTGTGTGACACAAAAACCTACAGTTGCAAAGATTTCGAACGGCGGCGATGGCTGTGATAAGACGCTGCAGTGGTGGGTCACAGATTATCTAAACCCACCAAAAGTGAAGCCAAGCAAAAAACCAAAACAAAAAAAGAAGAAACGTGGCGCGCGTCAATATACGATGGCTGACCTGCCTCGCAAGTGTCAGAGTGTCTTTGCAAGCGATTGATTATTCTGGAAAGTTCTGTCCTTTAATTGTTCGTGAACAGCCACGAAACGACGCGATAAGCATGGCGTTTTGGTTTGTCACATCCACATCGTAGATCCCATTACGGCCCGATTTGCTGACTTCCCTTGCATTGGCGACCAATACGTCGCCTAACTGGCCTGCATTCACAAAGGTGATCGTATTGTGATGCGCTACTGTTGTTTCGTTGTAGCTGTTACAAGCAAAGGCAAAGGCGCTGTCGGCCAGTGTAAAAATGAAACCACCGTGACAAATGTTGTGGCCATTGCAATGCTGCGCTTTAACGTTGAGGCGCATTTCTGCAATGCCTTTACCTACGGACAAAAGCTCTATGCCCAAGAATTTTGATGCGCGGTCATTGTCCCACATTGCAGCTGCGCTCATGTCTGCGCGTTTTTGATCGGTGAGTGTCATGGTCACGCCCTTTGTTTGTTCGAAAAACATTGCATTGGACGTAGCGTGTGGTCAATCATTCGGAATGAACTTTTTACTCACAGATCTGCCAAACGACTTCCATGCAAACCCATATCCGATTTATGCCTCGTTGCGTGAGCAGGCTCCCGTACATCCACAGCCTGATGGGTCTTTCATTATTTCGCGTCATGCAGACTTAGACATGATTTACCGTGATACAACGCGGTTCATTTCAGACAAAAAAAAGGTGTTCAAACCCAAATATGGGGCTAGCCCGTTGTTTGAACATCATACTACATCTTTGGTGTTTAACGATGCCCCACTGCACACGCGGGTAAGGTCTATTATGATTGGTGCGATGAATCCACGTGCGATTGCCAGTATGGAGGATGGTTTAATCCGCCAAGTGGATTGGTTGCTGGATCAAATGTCTGAGCAGGTGGATTTAATAAAATCTTTTGCAGGCGCAATTCCGCTTGAGGTCATTGGAAATCTTTTCAACATGCCTCACGAAGAACGTGGTCCTCTACAAGATTGGTCATTGGCTATTTTGTGTGCGTTGGAACCGGCGCTCTCGCAACAACAACTCGACGACGGTAACCGAGCTGTGTCTGAGTTTAAGGCTTATCTTAAGGACCTTGTCGTGCGGCGGGCAAAAAACCCAGGTGATCCCCAAACTGATGTTTTAACCCGTATGATGCAATCCGAAAAGGGCCAATTGAGTGAAGTTGAACTGCTGCAAAACTGTATCTTTATTTTAAATGCAGGGCATGAAACAACAACTAACCTAATTGGTAACGCACTTGCTTTACTAGACGCAGACCCTGACTCAAAGGCTGAGCTCATTGCGAACCCTGGCTTGCTAAACACTGCCGTAGATGAGTTTTTACGCATGGAAAGCCCGAACCAATTTGGTAACCGCCTTACCACTGAAGATATTACGCTCCATGGCACACATATCCCAGAAGGCACTGACCTGCATTTGTGCATCGGCGCAGCCAATCGCGACGCGGATCATTTCGAAACACCAAATGCCTTGAAGCTTGATCGCCGCCCCAATAAGCACCTTGCATTTGCGGGGGGTGCACACACTTGTGTGGGGCTGAGCCTCGCACGGATGGAAGGGCGCATTGCTGTGGGGCGGTTCCTTGACCGCTTCCCAAAATATGTGCTTATGGAGGGGGCTGAACGGGGTAACCGCATTCGCTTTCGTGGATATGCACGATTGCCAGCAAAGTTGAGCTAGGGGGCAGAAATCTTAATAACAGCAAAATTTAATGAAATCTCATAGTCATGAGAAATTGTCTTCTGCAAATGTTTACTAACGTTGGATGAACGCTTTTGCGCAATGTCAGGAGCACTCATTATTTTCTGTTTCTTTCCTTCATGTTTAGGAATATTTTTTAGAATGTGGTTTGTGCCTTTTCTCGCACCTTACCATCGCTGGGCTCTGTTGTTTTGACACGCCTGTAATTAGACAAATAAATATGAGGGTAATGATGAATTGGCGAAATGAAATAACGAATGCGGCAGTGCGGTTAGAAGGTCATACTGTGCGCACGCCTGTGCTGACGTTTGACGGTTTTGGCCTCGACTACCCAATTGAGATGAAGTTGGAACAGATGCAATGTACGGGTAGCTTCAAGGCACGCGGTGCATTCAACACGTTATTATCTTCTGATGTGCCAGAAACTGGACTTGTGGCGGCATCGGGTGGCAATCACGGCGCAGCAGTGGCCTACGCTGCAAAAAAACTGGGGCATAAAGCGAAGATCTTTGTGCCAGAATTTGCAGGGCCTGCAAAAATTGGTTTGATTAAACGCTCAGGTGCGGATCTGTCCGTGGTTACGGGTGAATACGCCAATGCTTTTCAGGATGCCCAAGCCTACGAGACTGAAAAGGGCGCAATGCAGGTCCATGCCTTTGATGCCATTTCTACGGTAGCGGGGCAGGGTACATTGACACGAGAATGGGAAGAGCAAGGATTGCAAGCGGATACAATTCTGATCGCCGTTGGTGGCGGTGGATTGATTGCAGGTGCTATGGCGTGGCTTGGAAAAACTCGAAAAATTTTGGCTGTCGAGCCTGAAAAAGCGCCAACAATGTTCACAGCCCTTGCCCAAGGTGGCCCTCAAGATGTGGAGGTGGGTGGTATCGCGGCCAATGCTCTTGGCGCGCGGAAAGTGGGGCAAATTTGCTATGACTTGGCTATAGAAACAGGCACGGAATGTGTAACAGTAACAGACGAAGCGATCAGAACTGCACAGGTTGCTCTTTGGCAAGAATGTCGCCAATTGGTTGAACCGGCAGGGGCTACCGCACTTGCGGCACTGATGAGTGGAGCCTATAAACCTGCCCCAGATGAACGGGTGGCTGTTCTTGTTTGTGGTGGCAACTTGTCCGAAGACCCCTTTGGGTGATTGTGTGCAATTGGCGAACCCGCTATAGCGCTGATAAATTCAGACACATCTTACAAGGATTCTGTTATGTCGAACGTCCAGCTTGAAACCGCTATTGAAGCCGCATGGGAGGTACGTGATACTATCACGGCGGCCACCAAAGGCGAAACACGTGACGCTATCGAAAATACACTTGCAGCTCTAGACGGTGGCACACTGCGTGTTGCCGAACGTCAGGACACTGGCGATTGGTTTGTAAATCAATGGGCGAAAAAGGCAGTATTATTAGGCTTCCGTATCAAAGACATGGAACAGCATACCGGAGGGCCACAGTCTGGTGGCTGGTGGGACAAGGTCGACTCCAAATTCAAAGGTTGGGGTGATAATGAGTGGAAGGCGGCAGGCTTCCGCGCAGTACCAAACTGTGTCGTGCGTAAATCTGCTTTCATCGCATCGGGAGTAGTTCTGATGCCATCCTTCGTAAACCTTGGCGCCTATGTGGACGAAGGTACGATGGTTGATACATGGGCAACAGTCGGGTCCTGCGCACAGATAGGCAAGAATGTTCATCTGTCTGGTGGTGTTGGCATTGGCGGTGTCTTGGAACCCATGCAGGCTGGCCCTACAATCATTGAGGATAACTGCTTTATTGGTGCGCGCTCTGAAGTTGTCGAAGGATGCATCGTGCGCGAAGGTTCTGTTCTTGGTATGGGTGTGTTCATTGGCCAATCCACCAAAATTGTAGACCGCGAGACAGGCGAAGTTATGTATGGCGAAGTGCCATCAGGATCCGTGGTTGTTGCGGGCTCAATGCCATCCAAAAATGGTGTGAATCTTTACTGTGCGGTCATTGTGAAACGAGTGGATGCCCAAACACGGTCAAAAACCTCGATAAACGAACTGCTGCGCGACTAACCTTGTAATATGGCTAAATTGGGCTCAAAGCAGAAGGTTTATACTTTGCTAGTCGAAGTAGGCCGTAGTGACGGTGATGGTCTACCCGAAAATTCGACGGGTGCAGCACTGATGTGTTTTTCCAGTGGTATTGATGAGGCAGAGGCTGTCCGTGAAACTGTTGCAATTTTAAAGCAGGCGGATATGGCACCGCTCGATGTATCAGGTTACGGTACGTTTGATGAACGCCGTGCCGAAGGGCATGATATTTCAGAGGATGAGGCCGGCTTGATGCAGCGCGCGCTTGATGAAAATTCAGTCATTGTCGCTCAAGTTACCCCATTTTTTGAGGATTAAATAAACCTAATGTTGAACCTTTTTTTTGACTTGGACGGTACGCTGATTGACCCTCAAGAGGGGCTAACAAAAGCTATCCAAGTGGCGCTGGAAAAGATGGGCGAGAAAGATATTCCAACGTCGCACGAGTTACGCTGGTGTATCGGACCACCACTGTGGAACAGTTTTGAAGTCTTGCTTGGTCCAGGTGCTGATATTGGTGAGGCAATGGACTATTACCGCGAGTACTTCACGGATGACGGCATGTATCAGGCTGATGTTTATGATGGAATTGGCGAAATGTTTGATTCTTTCCATCAGGTTGATGCGCAGATGTTTATTGCTACCAGTAAGCCCGCAATTTACGCCCAAGAAATTATCGAACATTTTGGTATCCACGCCCATGTGGAAAGGTTGTTTGGTTCTGAGTTGGACGGCACTAACTCTGACAAAACAGAGCTGTTGAAATTTGCGCTCGATGAAACGGGTGCAGACCCTGCCAAATCTGTGATGATTGGTGACCGTCAGTTCGACATCTTTGGCGCGCGCAATAATGACATTCCCAGCGTTGGCGCCCTCTGGGGCTTTGGTGATCCTGATGAATTGCACCTTGCAGAAGCAGATTCTTTAGCTGGTGCACCAGAAGAGGTGCCAGAAATTGTATTTGATCTCCTTGGGCTCGATGTTTGATCGATCTGATTTTGAAGGTATTGATCGTGGCTGGCGGGCAAGTGTGCCCGGCAGATGTGACTCATTAAAGACTGCAAATAGATGGATTTTTGTCCAGTCGAATTAAGAGATTGCGAAATCTGCTCAGGCTAATGGATGTCCGATATTTAGGTGCAGGGATCCTGTGGAAAATAAGAACTCTTTGGTTGGTTTTGCTGACTAAGTTGTAAAAGGTCCCGCCACAGAGGGCGGGACTAGTCAGGTTTCGTGTTCTGGAGTGACCCTGAACATCGGCGGTAATCTTTTAAAAGTTGTCTTTAATTTGTCATCTCAGCGCGAATTTGTTCTCGGAGAAGGTCGATTGGGATGGTCTTACCTTTTTTGCGAAACCCCCAGTACGTCCAACCGTTGCAGGATGGTGCACCTTCTAATACGGCCCCAACCTGGTGAATAGACCCGATGATATCAGTACCAACCAATGTCCCATCAGCACGAATTTTTGCAGTGTGACGGCCGTTCAAAGCATAGAGCTTTTCGCCGGGTTCCAGCATTCCTCTTTCAACTAATTGTCCAAACGGAACACGCGGAGCGGCACGTTTAGACGTGGACACTTCAAGAAATGATTTATCCAACGCATGGATTGCATTAATCCGTTTTGTAGCAACTTTCCGATAGGCTGCTTCACGTTCAATCCCAATAAAATTACGGCCCAGTTTCTTTGCTACAGCACCCGTCGTGCCTGTTCCAAAGAAGGGGTCCAAAATTACGTCACCTAGATTTGTGGATCCGATTAGTACACGGTGTAGTAAGCTTTCTGGCTTCTGCGTTGGGTGTGCTTTATTACCATCTTCATCTTTTAAGCGTTCGTGCCCATTACAGATCGGCAACAACCAATCAGATCGCATTTGTACGCCGTCATTGAGCGCTTTCAATGCTTCGTAGTTGAAAGTTGGTTTTGATTTCTGTGACTTACCCGCCCAAATCATTGTTTCATGTGCGTTAGTTAAACGGGCACCGCGAAAATTCGGCATTGGGTTAGTTTTGCGCCAAATAACATCGTTTAAAATCCAAAAATTAGCATCCTGCAAAGCTGTGCCAACGCGGAAGATATTATGATAGGATCCAATGACCCAAATTGCACCATTTGGCTTCAAAATACGACGCGCAGCGCGCAGCCATTCTTTGGAAAAGTTGTCATAATCACGAAAGCTATCGAATTGGTCCCAGTGATCATCCACAGCATCCACTTTGGAATTGTCAGGGCGGTGCAACTCACCTTTGAGCTGTAAATTATACGGTGGATCGGCAAACACTAGGTCCACAGACTCAGCTGGAAGCGCATCCATTACTTCAATGCAATCACCAGACAAAATCTGGTTGTACGGCAGAGTCACCCCGCCGTTCGGTTTCTTTATGCTCGTCATTACTGCCTCGTCATCGCGCAATTTTTTGCGTCGTTGAACGGAGCATTGAGCATCGGGCTACCGATGTCAAATTTAATCCTGGTTAAAAATGGGGTGTTTTTGGAGCATACAAGATGTTGTAGATTGGCTTAAACGAACGCCGATGATGTTGTGTTACGCCGTAGTTTTTTAGTCCTTGCTGATGTATTTTTGTACCATATCCTGCGTTTGTCTCCCAGCCATATTGGGGAAACTGTTGCGCAAGTGACACCATTATTCGGTCGCGTGTGACTTTGGCGACAATAGATGCTGCTGCAATGGATAAACAACGCGCATCGCCTTTGATCAGGCATTCTGATGGCATGGGCAGGTTTGATGGCGTCTTGTTTCCGTCGATCAGTGCAAAATCTGCCGGTGTTTTTAGTTGCTCGAGTGCCAGCCGCATGGCAAGTAAGGAGGCTTGCAATATATTGAGGCGGTCGATCTCTTCAACACTGACATGTGAAATTCCAACGTCGGCGCTGTTGAGAATTGGCTCAAATAATGCATTTCGTTTTTTTGCCGAAAGGGTTTTGGAATCTGCTAATCCCTCTGGAATATTTGAAGGGTCTAGAACAACGGCACAGGCTGTTACTGGGCCGGCCCAAGGGCCACGCCCAACCTCATCTACACCGGCGATGCGAGCGTCAGCACCAAATTGGCCACGAAGATTTGGTTCAATGTTTGCATCGATCATAACGGTCTACGTGCAGCTTGTGCGCACTGTTTGCAAGTCAAACTGATAAAATAGGGAGTTCTGTTACCTTCTGCCCCACTAAATCTTTTGGCCAGAGGTCTAGTATCCGTGCTGGCGCAAACACCGTTTGGAATAGAATTTAATCCAACCATCATTTGTCCATCGCTGACGTAAACATGTACGAGGTTTATAATGATTGTGGTGCACATGTTTTGACTCCGCATGACTGTGATGGCGGTGTTTGTTCTTTTTGTGGGAGTGTTTTCTGTGGGGATTAATTTCTGGCGACTGGCGTTCGACTCGCCATTGTTTTTTGTTGCCGCTCACTTCATTTGCTATGGCGCTGGCGATTCCAATAGTGGCTAAGCCTATAAGAAAGCGATCCATGTTATCTTTGGCCATTGCAGCCGGTGTGGCTAAGGGTGCAGTAGCAATTGAAAGGGCGACAAAACTGGTTATTGTATATTTGCGAAGCATTTCTTGTTCCTTTTAAGGGGCGCTCCCAAGTTGAGTGCGCTTAATGAGGGAAACATGGCCTCGAACACTGATGTCAGACAAAAACAACTGCATGTTATGTGATATCATTGGAAAATTGTGGGTTTGATATTGAATAATGTCGTCGGATTGCGCACGATTCCTTTTATGAAACATATTTTTCTCATATGTGTCACGATCATGATTCTGTCGCTGCCCAAAATGCTTACGGCTCAGTCTCATTGTTACGTGGATTATAAGGCAAAGCGTTCTGACGGTGGGGCGTTGCGGTTGCACTATGGTGTAATGAAGCTGAGCAGTGGTGATTGTTCTAACAAGTCGCGGCGCAGAAGTGTTGTCAGCCAGCGGATTGCAGTAGGCGGTTGGTCGCTTTTGACAGTCATGTCTGCTTTCGATGAAAGTGGCCTACAGCAAAGACGGGACAATGTTGGACAATACTTCCTTAAATATTAAACTAAAAAAATCGCGCTATAGATCAAACAATTTGGTCATCTGGGGATCGATTCTGATCCTTTTTCTAATTCTTGCGTCTGCCGTTGTCTTGTTCTTATCTTTGCCGGACGCCAACGCATTCAACGATCGCGTCGAGCGTATCTTTTTGGAAAATGATGCAATAACTACGACAGAGCAGGTAAAGTTGCTGGAGGTCATGGCCCAATCTGGGACGGCCTTTGCAGGAGTGTTAGAAGGTTACCGTTTGATCATTTTCATTTTGTTGCTTTTGGCATCTGCATTGTTGCTGTCGGCCCTTTATTTTTTGTTTACCAACTACGGTCTATCCAGACGGCTCGATCAAATTCAACAGTTTGGTATCCATATTAACAGCCTTATCGTTAGCCGTGATGAACAAGTTGTCTATATCAATAATATGGAATTTGAACTTACTGAGAGCATTATGGAAACCCTATCAGTTTTATGTGAAGCGCGCCTTGATGATGAAGTTATGTCAGGTGCGGAGTTAGAGGCGATGATTTCAGGTAAACGTGCCATTGACTGTGAGGAGGCAGCTGGAGCAACTCGTGTAAAACGTTTGCGTGACCAATTGGGTAACCAAATTGTTAGCCAGTTGTTGGTGAAAAACATTCCACGCAAAGGCTATATGTTGTCTATTGAACGCGACGCGATTCGAATGTTGTAAAATTTTTCTAGGCGTTATTCTGGCCACTTTAGAATTGCTCTGAAACGTTCCTCTGTACGCTTAAATTCTAAAGTTCCCTTGTGCGCTAACGCAACTTGATTGACTATAGCGAGGCCAAGGCCTGTACCCCCATTTGTTCGTGCAGAGTCTCCGCGGGCAAATGGTCTGATGAGTAAATTGACCTCATCTGGAGCGATTCCCAAACCTGCATCGCTTACATCTATTGTCAAAATTCCATTGCTGCGCCGCGCTCTTATTTCGATCGGTGGGATGCCGTGAATGCTTGCGTTTATTACCAGATTGCTTACGCCGCGAAGGACTGCGCTGTGTTTCAAAACAACATGCATTTCAGCAGGGCATTCAATCTTGGTGGACGTATCGACAGAGCTGATTATAACTGCCTCGTGCAGCAGCGACTTGAGATTGACTGTTTGCATTTGTTCTTTCGAAAAGCCACGCGCATATTCGAGGAATTGAGCCATCATTGTCTCAATCCGTGACACCTGCCGCTCTGCTGAGATCAATAAATCCGGATCCGCGCCGTGAAGCATCGTAAGCGACAAGCGTAGCTTGGTTAAAGGGGTACGCAGATCGTGGCTGACACCCGCGAGCATGACAGCCCTGTCCATTTCAGCCATTTGCATCGTTTCCGACATCTGATTGAGCGCACGCGCGATGGCGGCAATCTCACGTGGACCATCCTCATCGAATTTGTGCAGATTTGTTCCACTCACTGCGTGATCAATTCCGTCCTCAAGCATTTTCAGTGGGAGCGCAAGATAACGCTGCAAGAACACACCGCCGATGAGACTGCTCAAAAGCGCGACAGTAAACACGCCTGCGAAGGCTTTGATCGGATCGCGTTCAGGAGTGGTGCGAAATGAAACCCAAATCGGTGGCTTACTTTCTGTCAGCTGAACCCAAAGCCAGCCATCGTCGCCAACACGCCAGTCTTTTGTAACACCGCCATGGTTATACGCCTTTAGCTCCCTTAAAAAAAACCTCCCGGGAATAGTTTGTGGCTGCGCGGTTCCACTCGGAGCATCGCTTGACACCTTCACATTTAGCTGAGGATGACTGTTGAATAACTGCAGGGTTTTTACACGTTCCGAGGCGTCTATCCCGTCAGCCAAAACCGCGAGCACTTCGGTTAAACCAACAGTCACGAGCGCGGCACGCTGGGCCTCGGGCCTAATAAAAAAGAAAACAAGAAGGCTCAATGACAACACCAGCGCGAATAGTATGGAGACCAAAAGGACAGCGATATTCTGTCCAAGAAGCGTTCTAATCATGACGCGCTGCCAAGACATACCCGACACCTCTTATCGTTTTGATTAATGAAGGTGTATTGCTGCGATCTTCTATGGCGCGTCTGAGCCGCGTAATCTGGACATCAATAGCCCTATCGCTGACCTCTGCATTGCGCCCAAAGGCACGATCGATCAATTGCGCGCGCGTCAATGGATGTCCTGCGCTTTGTGCAAGGGTCGCAAGCAAAGTAAATTCTCGGCTGGAAAGCTTGATGGTGTTGCCTGACTTGTGAACAGACATCTCAGCCATGTTGATTGTAAGTGGTCCCGCACGAAACACCGCTTCAGTGTTTGGCTGCCCTGTGTTGCGCGTGCGTCTGAGAACTGCGTTTAATCGGGCTACCAACTCGCGAGGTTCAAACGGTTTACCTAAATAATCGTCGGCACCTGTTTCAAGCCCGACAATCCGGTCAATCGGATCTCCTCGCGCAGTAAGCATAACAATTGGTGTCGAGGTTCCCTGTGCGCGCAAACGCCGACATACGGCCAAGCCGTTCTCGCCAGGCATCATCAGATCAAGCACAATTGCATCCGGTGGATTGCGCGTCAGTTCGCGCTCTAACGCAGCCCCACCGTCGACTGTACGGGTCTCAAACCCGTGCTCTGTCAGGAAGCGTTTCAGTAAAGCCCTAAGTTCGGGGTCGTCATCCACGACAATTATGCGATCTGGTTTGGTGTTCATAAAGCGCAATATCACACAGTTTCGCCATCCATGGCAGCCTTTATGTTTCAAAGAAAGACAAATCAGCCAATCTGAAACAGATTGAAACAAATTACGCGCTGAGTGCAACACGCCTGAAATAGATTGATGCTAGGGCTGCCTGAGTTTATTAATAAAAGGCGTTCAAAATTGTTACCACGTAACTTCTCAAATACATTTACCACATCGCTGGTCGTGATTATTGGTCTCGTCGTTGCGTCCGCCGCAACCGCGCAGTTAGCCTCCAAACAAGCGATTGCAAATTTCCAAATGGCGGATGCTAATTCTGATGGTTCTTTGTCTCAAGCCGAGTTTACAGCATTCATTGACCTCAATGCAGCCTCAAAGATCCGACAATCACGTCGTGTCCAAAAACTAGGGCTCTATAAAAGAGCATTCGCCCATCTTGATGCCAACTCAGACGGTCTTGTTTCTGCGGCAGAATTGCAAAACGCAACATCTGGCTAACACCAGCAGCACGAATAATTTTATGCGCTATAACACATCAAATGGAAATCTAATGCTCCGTTCTATCCTTAGCAAACTGCTGATCCTACCGCCGATTGTTTTGGCCCTAATGGTTGTGAACTGGATGAATAATCAGCCAAAAGCGAATGGACGCGAGCGCGAGGAGATCGGTTATCCGGTCAGCTTTGTGAAGGTAATGCCGCGGGTTGTTTCAGCTGAGGCTCGTGGCTTCGGGCGCGTTGAAACGACACGCTCGTGGTCTGGGGTGGCCGAGGTTGAGGGTCGGTTGGTGATCTATGACGACGACTTGCAAGTGGGCAAGATGGTAAGTGCAGGCGATCTTCTGTTCGAGATCGACCCACGCGATTATCAAATTAACGTTGCCCAACGCGAGGCCGATGTGTTGCGCGCGCAAGCAGACATTCAAGCGCTGCAAGTCAATGCGAGCAATACGCAAGCCTCGCTTGATGTTGAGCGCAAAATTCTTGAAATTTACCGCGCTGATCGTGATCGCATAGAGAAACTCATCAAAGGTGGATCCGTCGCGGCCACAGAGTTGGATAGCGCCAATCGCACTTTTCTATCACAGCAATCTGCGGTCACTTCGCTTGAGGCAACCTTGGCCTTGGTCGCGCCTGATCTTCGCTCTGCCGAGGCAGTCTTGGCTAAGGCGCAAGCTGATCTGGAAAGTGCAGAGCGCGATCTGGCGCGCACCCGGGTGCTCGCTCCGCTCGATGGTCGCGTAAGTGAGCGCCGCGCGAGCGCGTCGGAGTATGTGCGACCGGGGGATACATTGATAACGCTCGAAACTGTCAACACGGTAGAGATCAAAGCGGCCTTTCAACCTAGCGATTTCGCGCAGCTCGTTGAAGCAGTGAATACAAGTCAGTCACCCGAACAAGAAAATCAAAATGATGGTACTTTGAGCCGTGCAGGAGCTACATTGCAAGCTCAGGTTATCACGCAATTTGGTGGTGGAACCGCTCGTACATGGCCTGCAATTATCACGCGGGTCACAGGGCAAATAGATGAAAGCACGGGTGCAATTGGGGTCGTTGTTCAAGTTGAGAACACGGTGAAATCTCCACAAGACCCAGCGGCCCCTCCCCTCATCTCTGGTGGTTTTGTTGAGGTCATCTTGACAGGTCCACCCATCGATGATGTACTTTTGGTGCCGGAACGGGCGCTGCGATATGAAGCGGGCACGACCTATCTCTATGTCGCTAATTCAGACAACCGCCTCGTGCGGCGCGATGTTATCATTGGCACCGTTTATGGCGACCAATTGGAGATACGTGAGGGCTTGAGCAGCGGAGCACGCGTTGTGCTCTCCGATCCAAGCCCAGCGACGATAGGGCTTTTGCTTGAACTTGTCGAACTGGGTGTCGAGCATGGAAGCAACCAGCCATGATCGGCTTTTTCGCACGCCACCCAGTCGCTGCCAATCTGTTCTTGATCGCGGGATTATTCTTAGGGCTAAGCGCCATTGGGGGTATGGAGCGCGAGACATTTCCTGAATTTTCAGCCTCGCGCGTTTCGGTAACGGTGGCGTACCCCGGTGCTACAGCGCAAGACGTAGATCAAGAAATTTGCAAATTGCTGGATGACGGTTTGCGTGCTGTGAACGGTTTGGACGACATGACATGTCAGTCCGTTCCGGCCCGCGCGAGTGCCACCCTAATAATGGCCGAAGGCGGTGATATCACGCAGTTCTTCAATGACATTTTTTCAGAAGTTGCTGCTATACAAGATCTGCCAGATGGCGCTGAAGAACCAAGCGTTTCGATTGCGGGTCGCACAGAACAGATTGCGCTTTTGGCGGTTTCGGGCCTTGCGTCGGATGAAGCATTGGTGCGCTACGCGGGTGCGCTTGCAGCTGATTTGGCGTCTCTCTCAGGGGTGGCATCTGCAACTGTTCGCGGTGTCTCAACCTTGGAATACGTGGTGCATTTGGATGACGTTGCCCTTCAGCGCTACGGCCTGTCCCCAAAAGACGTTGCCGACGCGATATCAAAGCGCTCGACCTCCAGCCCGCTCGGAACTGTCGAGACAGCCGCGGAAAACTACAGCCTGCGCATCGACGGCAGACAGCGCAGTGTTGCGGATCTAAAAAAGCTGACCATCATAGAGGGTAGCGCCGGCGATACTGTGCGCTTGTCTAACGTTGCGAATGTGACACTTGCACTGGCGGATGCGGCGCTGCGCTCAGAAATCGAGGGTCAGAAGGCCGCGATTATCACGCTCAACAAAACCTCTGATGACGACGCAATCGAAGCCTACGCAACTGTAGAAAGCTACCTTGCAAAGCTTAGAACACAGATTGGCGGAGGTCTGGAACTTACAATCATTAATAATTCGACAGAGGTGATTTCTGACCGCATCACGCTCGTTCTGAAAAATGCCCTGCAATCCTTGGCACTGGTTTTCATCATCATGTGTCTGTTTTTTTCGTTGCGGGATGCTTTGTGGATCTCAATGGCGCTGCCGTTTTCCTTTTTGCTTGGGCTTTTCATCATGGGCGCGCTCGGAGTGACCATCAATGTCATCTCGGTTCTGGCGCTTTTGATGTCCATCGGCATCATCATGGACGACAGTATCGTAATCGCCGAAAATATCGACAAATGGCGTGACACGCTTCCGCCGAAAGAAGCAGCGGTCAAAGGCACAAGTGAAGTTATAGTTGGCCTGGTATCGTCGTTTCTGACCACGGCTGCCGTCTTTGGCCCGTTGATGTTTCTGTCAGGAGAGATCGGGTCAATTTTGAAAGTGATCCCGATTGTCTTGCTGGTCACGCTATTAGCCTCGCTTGTAGAGGCCTTCTTGATCTTGCCCAATCACCTGTCTCATGCCGCGCCGCGCACAAGTGACACCCGCAAACGAATGATCCCGCGCCTGTTAGAAGCTTTTTGTGATCGCGGCATCGTTCCGCTCGTCACATTCATGACGCGGTGGCGCTATGCGACATTGGGTGCGACGATCGGTGCGTTCATCCTGTGCATCGGATTGGTGACTTCAGGACAAGTTCGTTTGATCGGCTTTCCCCAAACCGATGCCGATACCCTTGAAATACGTATCGCACTCACGCCGGGTTTGCAGTTTGATCAAACGCAAAGTGCAGTGGCCAAAGTGCTAGCTGGAGTCGAGCAGATAGATGCGCGCTACACGCCCGGCACCAATGGCGCGTTGCCTTTGGTAGAGCGTGTCCTGGTTGAATATGGCCGCAACAGCGACGTCAGCAACAATGGCCCACACACTGCAACGGTCACAGTGGATATGCTGACAAGCGAAAGGCGCAATGTGTCATCCGCCGAACTTCTCGACAATGTAAAAGCAGCCACTGGACCAATCCCCGATCTGTCCCAGATCAACTATACTACAACCAGCGTGACGCCCGGCGGGAGTGACATTGATATCTCAGTCATGTCACAGGATATAGATGATTTGGCGGTGGCGTCTTCAGAATTGTTGACCGCTTTGGCCGCGCGCAGCGATGTACGATCTGTCTATTCTGACTTCACGTTAGGCCAGAACGAAGTGCAATTGATGCTCACCGCGTATGGCAGCTCGCTCGGCCTGACCACGTCGGGGTTGTCAGAGCAATTGCGTACCTCGTTCACAGGTACGACCACAGATACGTTCCGAGTGGGGCAAACCGGTTTCGACGTCATAGTAAGTCAACCAGATGTGGCCGAAAGCCTGACTGCTTTGCGCGCCTTGCCTGTCACCTTGCCAACCGGAGAACAAGCCGCGCTGTCGCGCGTTGCGGACATTTCCGAGGCATCGACATTTTCGCAGATCACTCGCGAAAATGGCCTTGCCCGGGCACGTATCATCGGCGAGATCGACCGAAATGTGCAAACCGCCAATGGCATTAGTGAAATCGCTCTAAGGCAGCTCGCACCGGACATCGCGGCCAAATATCCGAATGTCACTTTTTCCGTCGGCGGCGCGACGGAGAGTCAGGCAGAAACGCAAGGCTCGATCTTTAGCGCCTTGGCCATTGGGCTTGTGGTGGTTTATCTCGTGCTGGCCTTCCAGTTCAGAAGCTATGTTCTGCCGATCTTCATCATGACGTCGATCCCTTTTGCTCTCATCGGTGTCATCTTGGGTCATTTGGCAATCGGCATTGATATGTCAATGCCCTCTGTGATCGGTTTTGCGTCACTGGCCGGCATAGTCGTGAATAACGCGATCCTGTTTGTCGGCTTTTTTGAGCAGAACGCACAAAATACGGATCATGTGACAGCGGCTGTTGAAGCCATGCGTCGTCGTTTCAGACCGGTTTTGCTTGCCTCGACCACGACATTCATCGGCCTTTTGCCGGTGGTTTTTGAAACCTCCCCCTCGCTGGTGACGATTGTCCCTGTTGTTGTCTCCGTCGCCTTTGGTGTTCTGGCTTCACTAGTTCTGGTGGTGCTGGTTTTCCCCGCCGTCTTGGCCTCCTATTTCGACTTCGCCAACGTCGAGCGTTGGATCGAAGGCGGCCGAGCAACAGTTGAAAAAGGAAATTTCGCTCAATGAAAACTCAATTCATCCTGAGCACGGTGCTGGCTCTTTCCCTGTCCGCCTGCACAGCTGTTGGGCCCGATTTTACGCCACCAAGCATGAACATGCCTGCCGCATTTACAGCAGGGGGTGGCTCATCGCTCCAGTCTCCCGAATTGCAGATGTGGTGGCGCGAGTTGAAGGATCCGCTGTTGAACGATTTGGTTGCTCAAGGGCTCGCAAACAATCTGACAATTCAAACCAGCCTCGCCCGCATTCGCAAATCCGAAGCACAACTGCGCGCAACTGGAATCAATGCACAAACCACAGGCAATCTCACCAGCTCAGTCAACCGCACTGGTGTGGATAATCTGCCTACAACAACGAACGACACGAGCAGCCTAGGTGGAACATTCGTGATTGATTTGTTTGGCGGCATAAAGCGTGGTCAAGAACAGGCCGCCGCCAATCTGGAAGCCTCAGGTTTCAATTTGGGTGACGCGCGCGCAGCCGTGACACAATCCATCGTAATGCACTATGTTTCTGCACGCTTCGCTCAAGAGGCCGCCGCCTTGACGCGCAAAACTGTTGCCAGTCGCGAGCAAACCCTCTCATTAGTGCGCGCCAAAAGACGGGCAGGCACGGCATCAGAATTTGAAATTGTGCAAACGGAAGCGGACCTATTTACGGCTAAGGCAGATTTGCAAGGATATCTTTCAAATTTTGAGAGTTCTGTTTTTGCGATGACTACCGTGCTAGATGCCGACCCTGCTCCGACCCTGCTCAAAATGCAGCGCGGTGCACCACAAGCTAGCCCTAGAGGGACCAGTCTGCTCGGAAAACCAGCAGATTTACTCCGTAATATCCCCAGTGTACGCGTTGCAGAAAGCACTTATGCAGCTGCCGTCGCAGGATTGGGTGTGCAAGAGGCTAAGCTTTTGCCATCCCTGACGATTTCAGGCAAGCTGACGGTGAACGATCCGAAGTCTTGGAGCTTTGGACCTGCGATTTCGCTCCCGGTGTTCAATCAGCCTGCATTAAAGGCAAACCGAGACGCACAAATCGCAGTAGTCGAAGAAGCTATGCTCAACTGGCGGGCCGCAGTTCGCGCTGCGGTGGGGGATGTAGAAACCCAATCACACAGCTTGCTCCGTTCGAATAGACAAGTCTCGCTACTGCGTCTTGCAGTTGGATCAAGTGAGAAGGCTTTGGCGTTAAATAAGGCTAATTTTGAAGCTGGAAGATCTTCGCTTATCGAATTGCTTGACGCTGAGCGAACAACCTCTGCCCGTCGTTTGGCGCTGGCTGCAGAAGTGCAAAGCGCAACGATTGAATGGGCTAACTTGCAGGTGGCTTTGGGACGTGGATGGAAGATTAAACAATGATCTGACTTGAATTCTTTGGCAAATAAGAGACTCAAATAAAACTCTCTATGTTGTCAAATTGAGCCGAGAGACAGTTTACGACCCTGAAAGGTTTTGAACTAAAAGCTGGTGCCTTGGGACAATATTGATTTGCTTCATATAATGAGTGAGCTCCATTAAAGAATGAAGAAATTTTCATTCTCAATCAGTAAACAGGTTCGTGATTTCATCATCGTCCCCATACACTCTCATATCTTTAGTTAACACAAAGGGGCTACGTTTTTTGTGAGGTTTTGCAAAGTCGGCTAATGTCTCTGTAAATTTCCGCCATACTTCATTCACGTCAGCTCGGGTTTTTTTAAGTTCAGCTTTGAGTTCAGTTACCTCTTTTTTCAATTGTTCTTTATCGTGCTCTGATGCTTCCAGCCTCTGTTTAATGAAATTAAGCTCTAACTGTGCTCTTAGCGCGTCTAGTTCATGCTGTGAGGTGAACATTGAAGAAGAGATGTCTCTTGTGTTTTCACTTCTAACTTGGGGACTCCGCTCTTCACGTGCTTTCATCCAGTTCGCCAGATCACTAGGCCGGATCGCCCAATGGTTCTGATTATTACGGTGGGCTGCTAATTCTAAACTTTTTATGTTGTTCATGATTGTTTTACGACTTACGCCAGCTTTTATTGCCGCTGCTTGAGGTGATAACATCATCGAAATAAAAGTCCAATTAACCAGTGGGATGTATCACGTGTATCAGCGGGAACTCCCACCAACAAGGGAATGATGTTTTTTGAGTTTACCGTCCATTTGAGCGTAATATTCTCATATTCTCCGCTCTGATTGAATTTAGGTCCATGGTAATCGTCTGAACAGCCGTTAAATATGTTAAATTTACAAATAACACGTTGCTGACTTTCATTTGCGACAACAGTAATCAGTGGAGATTGAGGTTAGGGGCAATTCTGTCGTGGGTACTGTAAGGTGAGGAAAAAATTTGTTGTGAGTAAAAATAATTATACGTGATTCGGAAGTTGAAACTAATTTTTTAACAAGGAACACATCACAGCTATTTTTAGAAACTCAAATCTGGAAGTAAGTTTTTGAGCATCATAGACTCTAAACTATACGACTATTTGTTTTTGATGTTGTTAACGCCACCCTCTCGTCCTCAACGGTAAGCCATCTAGTATTCAATAATTTGTTCCATTGCCCCTTGTGCCCTCATGCCACAATAAGAGTTGCACTGTCGTGTAGGATTCAGTGAAAGGCCATTTGGTCCTAACTCTATACGAAGAGTGCATGCTGAGACATTATCTTGATAAACCCATTGCTTATTAACCTTATCAGCGCGCCCTGCTAAAGAACACCTGTGAGCGTTTGCGCCGATATAATCGAAGTTAAACGCCATTGTGCCAGATATACTAACTCCGCGAAAACTTGGTCCTCCCCGAAACCAACTCACACATTGACCCCAGTCACTGAGCTGAGTTTGAGCAGGACAAATACCGGAAACAGGATCTCCTTCATAAACAAATGTTGCAAAATTCCGCCCAAGTTCAAGAACAAAAAACCCATCTGAAATATCTTCCAATCTTTGGACGTATGAATTGCGGAGACAATCAAATTTGTTTCCACATTTATTACGGCTCTTTATCCACGACCGTTGCGTATTCTTTAATTTTGTGGGTGTTAGCCAGTCTGCTGAGGTCTTTGCTGATCTATAAGTTTCCCCCATTATGTCGTCTAAAGCTGATAGCTCTGGATAGTCACATATCGCATGTTCGGTGGCTGTAGATGCTTTGTTGCAGTCAAAGCTAGCTGCGGCAATCACATCATTAAAGCCAATTGAAAATAGTAGCGTTGCACTAAAGAATCTAATGTAATTAAACATGATCTGGTGACCCCGTCTCAAAAAATAATTCTATTTGATTTCACATCATCAACACTTTTTATCACATTTAAATACGAAAAGGTCGGCTAACACAGTCGTTTGGCTATTTTTAAAGGTTTCACCGAATCTTAACTATTTTGAGCATGCAAATCCCAAAGGCTCTAATATCTAAAGCATCAAGATAGTTTATAGGAGGCAATGAACTGCTGACGCCAGATCTACTAAAGAACTCTAATCAACGATTTCGTTTAATTAAGTAAAACGTAAGTTGATGTTAAAACACGTTTACGAAATTTGAATCATGTATCTTGGGTCTTCTTGTATTCACTTGTCAGGTTCGAGCGTCCTCAAAGGCTGTCCATGCGGCTTTAAACGCTTCAAAATCAAAGCCATTTTGGCGGGCTGGATCGAGTACCAATTTTTCGGTGTCCAATAGCTTGTGAATTGCTGCTTCGAGGGTTGGGAGAACGTGTACTGGAATAATAATAGCGCCGTGCCGGTCTGCATGGATTAGATCGCCATCAGCGACCTGCATCCCAAAGATTGTAACAGGTGTACCCACCTCTTTGACATGGACAAATCCGTGACTGGGTCCGATTGAACCTGCAACAATCTGAAAACCCTCTGGTACGTCACCAAGATCGCGCATTACACCGTTGGTCAGGGCACCTGACATGCCAAACCCCTTATGAACGGTCGAATTTATCTCGCCCCAATAGGCGCCAATGCAGTGGGGAAAATCAGTATCTTCAACTACTGCAACCGAGGGTTGGGGCCCTTCAGCCATGTGGCGATAATAGTCCATGCGGCGTGTCTTGATCACATCTGGGGCCTCTTTTGGTGGAGCAACTGCTGCTATGCGTGCTGTGCGCGCATAGCCAACAATTGCAGGGGCATCAGGATGTGACGAAAGCATTGTTCCGCGAGTAAAAGCATTAAACCCACGTTGACCCTCGGCAACTTCAATTGCGTTGCATACCGTTGGAGTGTCTACTTGCTGTAACAATTTCAAAAGTGTGTCGTTCATTCAGGCCTCCAGCCAGCGGACCAGAGCCGCGTTTGTCAATTTGGGTTGTTCAAGAGTTGGTAAATGGCCTGCGCCCTCAATAATTTCGAGCCGTGCATTGGGGATCAGCGCAGCCATTAGTTCATGTCGTGATAACGGGCATAACCTATCATCGCGCCCACACAAAACAAGCGCTGGTACGTCAAAGCGAGGCAGAGCGTCCGACTGGTCTGGCCGGTCCATTAATGCACGTGATTGCTCTAAAAAGACATGTGGCCCGAGGTTAAGTGCCATCTCCATGCAAAGGTTTAAAATATTTCTACGCTGTGGCGATTTGCTTAGGTAGTGTGGTTTCATCTCATTGCGCATTACCGCGGCTAGGTTTTGATCGCGCACTTTGGCCATTTGTACCATTCTGCGAGCTTTAATTTGATCGTCTTCTGCCAAGGGATTTGTGTCCATCAAAGCAATACGCTCAATACGTGCTGGAGCTTTGCGCATAATTTCCATCGCAACGATGCCACCCATTGAAAGCCCGGCAAGTGCAAAACGATCTGGAGCATTGGCCAACACATCCGTAGCCAAATCCTCGATGGATGTGTGCCCAGAAATTGGCGCACATATTAAAGTACGTCGTCCGGAGAACGCCGCGATTTGTGGACCAAATAGCTGTGCATCACACATCATTCCTGGGATCAGGACAAGCGGTGTCATATTGTGAGCGCAGCGCCTTCCGATAATGCAGCCAATTTGGCATATGCAATGTCAGGATCAACTGCACCGAAGCCCGCAAAAGTGCCAAAGCCGCAGTCGGACCCTGCGATAACCCGCTCTGCCCCAACAATATCAACAAATCTGCTGATCCGTTGTGCAACAAGTTCTGGGTGCTCTACAAAATTAGTCGTCGTGTCCACGACACCGGGTATAAGGATTTTGTCGGCAGGGATATCGGCTTTTCGATCACGAAACACAGCCCATTCGTGGCCATGGCGTGGATTAGAGGTTTCGAATAACACAGAAGCTGCTTTGGTCGACATTAGTGTATCAAACATCTTAGCCATTGGTATATCACAGCAATGCGGTCCCTCATAATTACCCCAACAAATGTGAACACGGACTTTTTCCGCCGGCACATTGGAAAGCGCGTGATTAAGTGCTTCAACATGCATGTTAGCAACTTTAATGAACTCGTCATCGCTGAGATCGGTAAAAAGCATATGGCGCGATAGAGCCAAGTCAGGACAATCTAATTGTAAATCGAGACCAGCGGCAACAATTGTCTCGTATTCTTCTTTCATAGCATCCGCTAAAGCTGCAAGATACTTTTCTCGTGATTTATAAAAGTCGTTTTGAAGGAAAAGCGAGATCACACCGGGGCTAGCAGCGTTCATGAAACCATGCTTGGCTCCATGTTCTGCCATTGCAGACTTAAGGTTGGAGATATCTTTTACAAGTTCGCCCTGTCCTTTGGATTTTACTTCTCCCACACACATTGGCCGTGCATATTGTGGGGTCCCACCATCATCAGAGAGGCGCTGCAAAAAGCCGGGGAACATTTTCAGGTCAGCTGGTGCGTTGCGCGGGCTATCGCCACCGAAGCCAGTGTAGCGGTCTTTGACGTATGTTGCGTATGAAATTTTGGATGTTTCACCATCAGAGACAATATCAATTCCTGCCTCAACCTGTTTACGTACAGTTTCAGACACAGCAGAAGTCATACACGCGTCAAAATCACTTTGATTGAAGGCGGTTTCGTTTTCACGGGCAAAAATGAAATCGACTACATTTTGTGCGCGTGGCAAGGAACCAACATGGGTTGTTTTTATTTTTGTCATTTTGGGTTCTTCCCGGAGATTAGTTTGCAGTTTTTGTCAATCCAGCCGGATCATTTGTTGTTCGAACGCGGAAAAGGCTTGCCTCACCCGTCATTGACGGTGTTATAGCGTGCTCTTCACCGGGTCTTATCAGGCAGGTATCGCCAGGATTTACAATCGTTTCCCTGCCTTTCAGGCGCAGTTTCCAGTGCCCACGAAACGGCATTAAAACTGTCGGCTTATTATGGGTGCGCATTTCACTGGTAATCGAGTTGCGGGATAAGAAATCAACCTCAAAACCTGGCTTATCTTTAAGAAGTGCATCTACACCAATAACTTTGGTGGGCTGGTTGTCAGACAGCGCCATCATATCCCAATAGCGCGCAACGTGATTAAGAATAATGTCCATGGTTGGAGGCTCTGCGCGTCTGGCAAGCTCTTCATCAGACATTAACGGCATTGGGTTCACGTTATGTGGTAAAATATCCCCCTTTTTGCTGTCATACAGCACGCCATTTTCGCCTAGGATCAAGCCGTGATTAACTGCATCCTCAATTACTTGAGGCGCCCAATGAACACCGCCACCAGCATCGTCGCCTCCAAGGATGGCCATGATCATACCGTAGTCTGTGCCTATGTTTTCAAAGCCTCGAAAAATCCCAGTGGGAATGTTAAAGATGTCACCTTCTTCCAGAGTCACTTCACCTGCATTCCCCCAGCGGCCCCAAAAAAATCGCCATTTTCCCTTTAGAACAAAAAATACTTCAGCTGTGTTATGATCGTGCAGTGAATTACGTACGCGGGGTGGTTGACCTGCTGCACCAATGTTAAATCCGATCTGGTCTGCAATATGCACGTGTTGATCCGGGCTCTCGGATACACCACCACCAATAATTGTAAAATTTTCCTTCTGATCTGATCCTGGGGTGTGGGCATCAATGAAGGCGGTTTTGCATGGCTTTAATTCACCATAGCGAACGATGCAGTCTTGGAAATTTGTCATTTTATTTCTCCATTATAATTTGGCTTGTCCGTTCTAAACTCAACACTTTGGAGGTTGGTTGTTTAGATGCTTTGCCCGCAGAGATGATAGATGAGCGTGAAATCTGAGTATCGCTTGAGAAAAGCTTTGTTGTGACCTGTTAGCCTTCATTTGTAATTACCCTGTTTGCATCATGATTTGTTTCCAGATCGACACGTGATCGAACAGCGTCCATTCACGTCGCAATCCGAGCGGGCCAAATTCGGCATGTGTAAAGCCCATCACATAGATGTTGGCATCTGTTGGCTGGCCAAACATGCCCCAGCCATCATGTTTGCCACGTAAGCTCCAGCGGACAGCTGCGCGGGGTGACAACATTGGGTCTTCTCGACCTATCTGGTGTTCAATTTTGAAAATTGCATTTGGGAAAGATGCCCGTAGACCCATCCAGAGATGTTCCGTGTCTGCCCATGAGTGCACTGTCTTTGATGCAGGGTGTTCTGTCTGTACTGTACGGTCGTATTCTGCGCGGATCACTGCGAAGTCTTTATCCATTATACGGGTCAGGATGTCAGACATTCGTTGCCCCCATTCATTGTCGTTACCACTGCCTTGGTAGGGACCCTTGACGTCAATTTCAGGGCAAAACGGCTTGACGCAATTCTCAGGGCCACCTTCGCGCTCAATTAAATTGCGCGTGAATCTTTTGGGTTTCATTCCCAGTTGCAAAACGATGCCCGCGGTGTCGCGTATCAACCATTCATCATTGATCTGATTGTTGATTGCTGCGCAATCAGCAATCGCGCGAATGACAAAGCGTTTGCCTGTTGCTCGGCCGAAATACCCATCACCCTTATGCGTGCCCATTGTTAACAAACGATGTGAAGAGAGAAATCCGTCATCTTCATTGCCCGACCAAATCACATCTTCACCGATCAGTTCACGGTCAGGAAATTCAGCTAAAGTTGCTAATGTGCCGTTCATGGTGCGCTGATTTCCCACCGAAACCCCTTCGGGGAAACGCATGGGGATATTTTCTGTGTAGTAATGGTTCAGTGTCGCGATACCACGATCTTCCCAAATTTCTTGTGTAATTTTTAAGATATAATCAGGAAAATCAGCAAACTTAGGATCAAACCCTTTCATGTGGTTCAATTTCATGTGGTCCATCCTTCTGGAATTTTGGCAGTTCCGCGTACAATGAGAGGCCCATCAATTGCTATGCGGCGAGGCTCTCCGGCATTGTTTTCGATTTGATCTAGCAAGATCTTGACTGTGTTTGTAACCATGCGATTAGCAGGTTGACGCACGGTCGTCAGGTTATAAGCGGGCCAGCTAGCCGCAGGAACATCGTCATATCCAACAACTGACACATCCTCTGGGACCCTTAAGCCGAGTTCAAAGCGTAGTGTGTCAAGTACTGCTAGCGCCATATGGTCATTCGCAACAAAAACTGCTTCTGGTGGATCATGGGCAAACATCTCACGAGTGGCTTCAGCCGCTTTCTCCATTTCAAACTCACCTTTGGCCTGGGCTTTTAATGCGATTCCTGCCTCTGCTAAGGCGGATATGAAACCCGCCTCGCGATCACGCTGCGTTGATGCGCCCTGCCAACCTGCAATATGACCAATTTTTTTATGTCCAGCCGCTAATAAAAACTGAGCAACTTTACGGCCACCAGAAAAATTATCAGAAGTCACAGCCGACATATTAGGATCATCTTGGCTACGGTTGAAGAGTACCATTGGCACGCCAGCTGCCCGACATTTTTCAGACAGATCAGATGACATTGCAACGGAAGCTGCGATGATGCCATCCACCTGATAATCAAGGATTTCCTCGACAACGGCATCAATATGACCAGCTGTCTGCTTGGCCATAAAAATCAGTACATGATAGCCACATTTTTGTAGTTCATTGGATAGTTTTTCCAACGCTTCTGGGTAGAACTGGTTTTCGAGATATGCCACTACTACGCCTATCATCCTACTTTTTCCCGAAACCATTGCACGCGCCAGAACGTTGGGGCGATACCCTAGTTCTGCAGCAGCTTTTCGCACTTTCTCAACAGTTTTCTTGGATGCAGACGCGCCGGTTGTGAAGGTACGTGACACTGCAGATTGGCTCACGCCCGCACGTTTGGCGACTTCTTGTGATGTGACGCGGTTTTTACTCATTCAGCAGTCCAATCGCCGCTGATCTTTAGAGCTGATTCAATGATCAATTTATTCGCTTTTGCGGCTAAGAACGCAGCGGTGCTATGCCTTCTTAACGACATAGCACAAAAGAGTCCGATACCAGACGATGTGCCAGTAATTGGAGCGCTTTTGCTATTCAGGCTTAATGCAGGGCTTTCGGTAAATATCATTTTGGAACTCCAGGGGGAATTAAAATGTGCCCTAAGTTGCGCGCTTTATTGAATTCCTTTAACCGAGCGAAGACATCAACATCGACTTGTTGATAGAGGTCTAGCAGATCAACCAATACCCAATTTTCCCGTATTTTACTATCTTCAACACGCCAAAAATCTAGTGATCTAAGAAATACTTCTTTTCCTGATGGAGCAATGCCCATCCAACCGTCATTTGAAAGTGTCAGCCGCATATTTGGCCAACCTGTTTCACAAACATAGTTACCCTCAGCAACCCAATGTGATTGCAAATTCCCCATTGCGTCCAATTTTCGATCTGGCATCCCACGCAAAAACGGGATTTGATGCCAATGCCGGAATCCGTCAATACCGCGGTTGGTGCCAATACCTGCCGGACCATACCAGTTGTTTTTGGGATGCCAGTAGTGTTCAAGATTCATAATTTTTGGATCTGGATTACTGGGAAATTTGCAAAGATCCGTTAACATCCTAATGACGTGATTCATTGTTACATTGCCATCGCCGGTTGCTGTAAGACCATCCTGGGTCATTGGTCCAGGCGTTGCCATGAATTTGCCTAACTGAGGAGCTAAGGGCCAAGCATTAGCCTGCATCATTAGCTCAGGAATATCCCAAATTGCTTGCACCTCGGTAACTCTTCCACTTTCTAACCGGTAGAATTCATGAAACCGCATATGGACAAGATGACCGGTTGGAGGAATATCGAGAAATGGGCTTGTAAAGGTACCCATATAGTTACCCATCATACCGACCCAGTCTTGACCTTCAGGTGTGGTACCTGCCAGCACGATTAACTCACGACGTTCGAGATCCTGAATAGCGTTTAAGAGTTGTCCGTAGACTCCTTCATAAAAATCATTGGGTCCACTTAATTCGCCAAATGGATAGCACATTGAGATTTTTGCATCATTGGAGAAAACATTTGCTAGTGCGCGGCGCACTGAAACATCGTCAAAGTCTGCCATGGCACTTCTTAAGGACGCGGTCTGGGCTTTACATTTTGATGCTACATTACTCATGCTTTGATTTGTCCTAATCATTTCCTCTTTAAAGGAAACAGCCCATTAATATCTCGAAAAATTACACAGTCTATTTTCTTGGTGCTGCCTCGCCATAGGGTACATTTATGCCACCGTAGCGCCGCACTCGGACGTTACATTGTTCTGCGTGTCCAACGAAACCTTCAAGCATACAGAGGCGAGACCCGTACTCACCAATCATGGTTGCAGCTTCGTCACTAGTTATTTTTTGATAACTGTGAGTTTTTAGAAATTTACCAACCCAAAGACCACCTGTATATCGACCGGCCTTCTTTGTGGGTAATGTATGATTGGTACCGATTACTTTGTCACCATTTGAGACATTAGTGCGTGCACCGAGAAAAAGTGCGCCATAACACGTCATATTATTTAAAAACCAATCATCTCTGTCTGTCATTACCTGTACATGTTCAGATGCGATGTCATCGGCAACAGCCAACATCTCCTCGTAAGTGTCACACAGGATAACTTCACCATACTCTTCCCAGCTGACACTTGCAGTTGGGGCAGTCGGTAGAATCTGTAAGAGCCGCTTAATTTCAAGCATGGTTTCCTCCGCGAGTTTGCGCGAATTAGTCAGTAGCACGGCTGGTGAATTGTAGCCGTGCTCAGCTTGTCCCAGTAAGTCAGTCGCACATAGCTCAGCGTCGACTGTATCATCTGCAATTACCATTGTTTCGGTTGGACCCGCAAACAGGTCGATGCCCACACGGCCAAAGAGTTGACGTTTGGCTTCGGCCACAAACGCGTTTCCGGGCCCTACAAGTAAGTGAACAGGGTCGATGGTTTCGGTGCCAATTGCCATTGCACCAACAGCCTGAATACCACCCAAAACGTATATTTCGTGCGCTCCACCCAGATGCATC
>ENA-ORDA01000759-ORDA01000759.1-marine-metagenome-genome-assembly--contig:-NODE-759-length-30240-cov-4.684514_pt1 | contig 30240 bp, 24 predicted proteins | sample MGYA00237778_ERZ508506 | MGnify/ENA primary metagenome ERZ508506 (study PRJEB26177, sample SAMN06267891) | marine metagenome | isolation source: Monterey Bay, California, USA | place: Pacific... | reverse complement strand
TAGGACGCACTCAAGTAACTTCCGAGCAGCATCCCATTCAGGGCTTATGGACTCTTCGAGGGTGGTGGACGCTGGGGAATCCGCGTGGCTTTTGCAAAATGAAAGAGGAAACCCTTCTTGTTCGAGAATCAATACGACACATTGATGTGATAATCTCATCGAGTTTGGGACATGGAAGGCAATCAAGAAAAAGATTCTATCCAAGATGCTTTGATTATTGCAACTGTTGGAGGACCAGCAGTTTGGGGGGCAATAGGTTATGCATTCAGTAAATTGGATATATCCTTCTCCTCACTTTCTCAATGGATATTTTTCGTACTCGCATGGATTTTTGTTTACTCCATTTGTCGGGTCATTACTCGCAAGGAACCAGAGAATTTCCAACTGCAAGGTTATGAGGGGTCATGTCCTAATTGTGGAACTGGTATTCATCACGGAGTATGTGAGGAATGCATTCCTTCATCCGTGGGAGCTCCAGATCACTTTACCAAAGAAACGAAAAGAAAGTTTACTATTGTTTCATATTCTATGATTGGCGTCATAATGTACCTTGGTATCTTCAACGCTGGACACGATTTGTTTCTGTGGGACAAGTTTCCAGATATCGACAAAAACGTAGATCTTCTGGTGAACATTGTAGTTTCCTTCGCTATGTTCATCATTTACATCGGAATTTTATATCTTGTATTAGTGGTTATCACGATGGTTTTTGTAAATCCAACCAACGATGAGATTCATGCAGTAAGTATAGAAAATTATACACAATATAAGGAGTATTATTATGGAAAATTAAACCATAACGGCAAAGTATCGTATCTCAAACAATACAATCCAAAATACTTGGAATGGGGATGGGTTGCGTTGTCAAAGCATTTGAGAAATGTATTTACTTTGGCAGTGATAAACTGGGTATCTTACAGTTTAACACTTGCATCACTGTTCTATATAGACACATTCCCCGAAGTGAATGGTTGGTTCAGTGAATTTTTGTCTAATGAAACATTAGGATCTTTCACCTACCATGTTTCATTGTTGACTCTCATTCTCGTGGTCCCGATTAGTCGCTACTCCTTTGAGGAATACAGTAAGGAATGTGTGTATCAAAGAGTATCACACAAGTTTGTTGATGAGATCGTGAACGAATTGAATCAGACTTTTTCAGATGAATAAAATAGCGGCTTCTGGAGGACATGGGTTTAGACTCACAAGGTTTCACTACCCCCATGATTTTTTACGGAATGGTGTTGCAAGGGAGTCTGGGCAAGAATAGTAATCGGCTTATGGTGTGGCAATTCTAAAGAATTCAAGTGGACCTAGAGCGAATTTAACAAAACTCCACAATCCATCCGGATCAATAATCCCCCATACTGCAAGTGCTGCAAATACATAGGGCAGTAAGACAGTAAACCAGAATGTTTTAGGAAATTCTTCCTTTGTTTTCCAACCTTTCTGCTTAACAAAAACTCCGCCATGATAGAGGTTATATGTTGACCAGCCAAAAAGGCATAATGCTACAGGTAAGCCGAGTATAAGTTGTAACATCTTATCTAACACCTTGATTAACTAAAATTAAATTAACTGAACATATAATCCTTCGACAATCGAAAGTATGTACAAATCGTTTCGGATAAGTTGCAAGGGTTCATCCGAAACCCCTTTGCATTTTATTTTCCGATACAAAGGGGATTCAGTGGGCCGATACAGACGCTACCCTACGATGATTTTTAGGGTGGGTGTAGGATGTCGGGTCAACAGCTAATTCTGATTACATAAGGCGCAAACTATGGATGAGTTCGCAGAAATGGCCAATGTAAAGATTTCTCGATGAATTTTGGTCTTCTTAATTACTGCAACCAAATAGGAAGTCCCTCAGGACTGTTATCTAATGACCATGCTAACAACTCAACATCCGCTTCTAGGGGATGAGTCTGTGGCCATGAAGGCAAGCAAGAGACACTAGCCATGCCTTCCATATCAGCATCAACATCTCCACGCTCAACCTCGTCAACATCAATACTAGATCCTCCTAGCTTGAATGTCGAAGTGTCATCTGAAAATGTAATGGCGTTTCGATACCATCTCATTCCTAACCTTGTAGAACTGTATTCTCCACTCCATCCACGCGGGACATTCAGATTCAGGAACATTTCACCAGCAGCGAATGCATTACGCAGAGCCGTAATTGGCTCATTACTCCATAATCGAGCAGACTTTTTTGGCCAACTGGTAAGGTGAGGCTCGTTAATGTCGATATGAGGACGGTTGAGGTTTGCTGGAGCATCGGGTAATACTGCCAATGCTGCCTCGACTAAGCCCACTGTTGCATCAACAGAAACTTCCATTCCTTCTGGATCGAAAGAAGACCAAGAGGATGCTATTGCAGGTACTCCATACATTCCAGCTTCTCTTGCTGCAGCCATTGTTCCACTATGGTATGCATCTTGGCTCATGTTTGGTCCGAGATTGATTCCACTGACAACTAACTTAGGAATGATTCCAGGTAGTAACTTCTTCAATCCACCATCTAATGCTGCAATTATACAATCGCAAGGCGTTCCTCCAATCGCATATTGGTGAACATTTTCTCTTGGGTCGTTTCTGTTTACCACTGTAAGAGGTATTCCTAGTGAAATTTTCATACTCACTGCTGAATTGTTTTCGCTAGGAGCGAATACTACCAACTTGTGTCCATTCTCATGTAGCCGGTCTACAAGTATCTGTAAACTAGTTGCATCAATCCCATCATCATTAGTTAGAAGTATCCAAGACATTTTCAGCACCGCCCTTAATCACAAACAGAATTCCCACAATCAATATTGAACCGCCAATCCAAGTCCATTTACCAGGTATTGCTTCACTGAAGAAAAACCACCCGATGAAGGCCCCAATAATTGGCTCTAGTGTTACTGCAAATGATATCGTTAGTGGTGGTAGCCACCGTAGACATGCGTTTAGTCCTGTGTGTCCAACTATGCCTGCCAAGAAAGCCAACAAGATGAACCATGAAAGTAAATCTGATTCAATCCATCCTAATGCTGCAGTTCCCTCACCCATGACAATGGAAAAAGGAATCAGTAAAACCGCACCAATGAGTGTTACTGGAACTGCATAAACGAATACTGGCATCCATTCACGAAGGATCCTTCCTGCCACGATGTACCCTACAACAGTAATAGCACCTGCGAATGCAAGCATATCTCCCAAGAGTGTGACGTCGCCATCTTTACTAGCATCTAGTAGAGTTATACCTGCACCTAATACACCAATCAATGCCCCAGTAGTTTCCAACCTGTGTGGTCTTCTAACCAATATAGCAGTACCAATTACAATGATGATCGGATGGCTTGTAACAAATAGCAATGAATGTGCCAGAGAAGTGTGGTCCAAGGAAGAAACCCAGGTGCCAAAATGTGCGGCCAAAGCAAGTCCTGAGCCTAGAATAATCAGTATTGTTCTCTTCTCAGTAAGTCTTTGCTTGTCAGATACATCCATCTCACTATACTGCCATATTGCAAATGGTAGCAACATTAAGACAGTTATCTGTAGTCTCCAAGATGCCCGCATCAAAGGTGGAATCTCATCAACATGTGACAAGATTGCACCTGCTGAGGATACGCCAAGAACTCCGGCAACTAACAAACCCCACACAAGTGGAGGTGTGCGAGACATTGGTTCACGCCTCGATTATTTCAGCATCTTGCGAATCTGAGCCGCCAATTACTCCTGCTCTCTTGAACAGCGCATAGATCAGATATCCAATCATTACATTGAGCATTACAAAGCTTCCAAGTCGCAAGAAGTGCCATGTTATGCTTGAACCAAAGTCCTCGCCCCATAGTGAATCGATGAACGATAGAATACTGCTTTCGGTTCCAAAGAATGCTTCACCGGTTAGCAGACCTGCTGCAACCATGAAAGTTCCAAGAAGAATTAATGCTCTTTGCTTCTCTGCAACGACTGTTCCTTCCTTCTCTTTAATCGCTTCAATACGAGGCTTGAGTTGCTTGTCTTCCCATCTGTCACGGGCTACGCCACCAATTAGCATTGGGAGTGTGTGAGGGACATCTAGGTACATACCTAGCCCGAATGAAGTTCCCATTCCAGTAGCCCACTCGACGAATACTCCGAGCATGAAACCAAGCAATAGTAACATCAAATCTCCTTGACCTTCTGCAAATATAACAGAAAATGTTGCGAATGCGTTTGCTTGAGGAGCAATTAGATCGATTCTTCCTTGAGCTAATTCATTAGCCAAGAAGATTGCAACTCCTGCACCAATTACTGCTCCTGGAACAACACCCATGATGTTACCCTTTGAGATGTGATAAGGACGGTTACCAATGTATAGACTGTTCTTGTAGTCTCCAATTACTGTTCCAGACATTGAAATCGCTGAACCGAATACAGTAGTTCCTACAAGTCCCAAAAGAACTGCTTCTTGTGTAGTTAGACCAAGTGCATCGTTGAAGTTCAAGAAAACACCGAATAACATCAATAGAACGATGAAAGAAGTTCCAGATACTGGTTCAATTCCAGTCTCACCCATCACTCTTACAGCAATCGCTCCTAGAAGGAATGTTGTCATCAGTAGAATTAGGGAGAATACAATACTTGCCATGATTGGGAAATCACCAAGCATGAAGATTATGATCATCGAACCAAATGTTAGCAACATGAAGATTGGAATATGCGCAAGAGGCCATTCATACCATCCCTTACCTTTCATGTACTCCTTCCCACTATCTCCTTTGAATGCCTTGCCGATGTCAACGAAGATGTTAGCAAATGTTTTCCACATCTTGAGAAGACCAAATATTCCTCCACCGACAATCGCACCGATAGCGATGAAACGTACTGCCTTAGAGAAGGCATACATTTGAACTGCTCCAGTTTCAACACCACATGCACTAATTTCAGATTGGCTAACTGCTGAAGCCATACATGATGCATACAAAGCTCCAGGTAAATCTTGCAGAGGAACGCTTGCACCAAGTTGACCTTCGTAAACTGGTACATTGAAAGCGACTGCAAGAGGCACTAGGAAGAACCAACCGACAATAGTTCCAAGGTTGACCAAGAAAGCAACCCTCGTCTTCATGAACCAACCTATTGCGAACATAGATGGAGTCAGAGCAACTCCAACATACGTGTACATGAACGGATTGTACCATTGTTCAGCATCATAATGGGCAGGACCTTTAGCAACTCCATCGACAACTTCTCCAGGTTGGTGAATTTTTGCCTTTGAATAGAATGAAGCCACACCAAAACCATCCGCAGACGCTAGACCTGCCAAATAATCAGTTACAGCTACTGTCTTACCCTTCATGTAAATGAGAGGATATTCAATGATAAACAATGCAAGCATTGTGATACTAGTCCAAACTCCAATAGTTTTCAGCGATTCCCTAGCGTGCTCTACGGCGCCTGTGCTGACATCGCTTGCGATATCTAACATCTTGAGGGTTGCTTCGAAGCCAGGGAGTGGGAGAGGATCTTCAACCAACCAAACTCTTCTGAATATAATGAAGTACATCACTCCTAAGAACCCAGCAAACATCGAAGCTACTATTCCTACGAATGCTAATCTGATAGTTTCACCAGCACCTAATACAATTAGGGGGCCGTCTGATAACCAGTATTGTTTATCTGCGGCTAACAGGAAAATTGCAGGGAATGTGAAAATAAATCCCGTAGATGCATGGGTGGCACCAGTAGTTGCTGAAGTTGCGATGTTAACTTCTGAAGGAGACCACTTGAGGGCCATACCTAGTACGTATGCAATATACCATGCTGCTGAAATCGCTAGACCTAACTTTAGTCCGATGTATGCAGTTACTCCAGAGAATACTGCTCCAATTGCAATACCGAGCAAAACTTTGCGAGTATCCCAGTGGGAAACTTCGAATGCTTCCTCGAGATTCTTTTCCTCAAGGTATTGTTCTAGAACACCAGTGTTGAGATTGTTATACATCTCATCATCTAGCCATGTCAAGGTGCCGTTTTCGATAGCCTTGAGGCCTTCCGGAGTAACCGGTTGGCGGTAGGCAGACTTCTTGACACCCATTTTCTCACCAGATTAGGATAAGTTCAATGGTCACGCATGATCTTGTACAGACCAAGAGCTTCCATCCACATGATTTCTTTTCCACCTTCGATGTCCATCTCTTCTTCTAGAGGTAGAATCATCATTGAGTGGTCACGCATGTTCATTGCATGGACTTCAGAACCTTCGACGTGAGTAACCAATGCGGTTCCTTTCTCGATAAGTGGTACGTTAATGGAAGATGATACACTGCCTACGTGAGAGATTTTAGCACCAGTGAAAATGTCTACAAGTTCTATTCGTGCCTTAGCAGAACCGTGCTTACCTGGTTTAGATGTTGAAATGGAATTTATCTTGTATGCTCTGTCATCGACGCAGCAATATCGGCCGACCTTGAGTGTTCTGATTTCTACACGAGTTGTTCCTGGCATGTGGCTCCCTCATTTCGTGGCTGTAGTTCGGGCTTATGACCGTTGCCATTGATTCAAGTCACTACTCACAAGTTACGAACGTCTAATCGATTCCCATTTTCACCTTTGATTCCTAAACAAAACGGTAGCAATTTTTCAGCAACGTCATCAGGATTTGTTAGGTCTCCATTTTCATAGTAGCCAATGAAACTTTCCAGTGAAGGGAATGAATCCGGATTAGCACCACGGATATCTTTCTGCATACCCGTATCAACAATACCTGGAGCAATAGATAACGAAGAGATATTGCGCTCAATACCTTCTTCAGCCATACACATAGACCACATGTCAAGTCCTGCTTTGGAAACGCAATATGCGCTCCACCCATGTATTGACCTCTTAGCAGCACCACTAGAGATTGTGGTTATCCTAGTATGGCTATGACCGCCGATTGAGGCCTTCAGTTGGTTTGTTAAGTCTTGCACTCCAATTAAATTAACTTGTATTGAATGGGACCAATTTTGAATATCTGCATCCATCATATTCTCAATTGGATGAATAGTACCAGCATTATGCACAATACCAGAAAGGTGGCCAAATTTGCTAGATACTTTTGCCACAGCATCGGTTATTTGGGTTCCAACGCCTAGATCACACGCAATAATAATCGAATCCGGTTGTAACTCTATCAATTCTGATTTAACAGATTCAAGTTCATCACTTTGTCTTGCTAAAGCAATCACAGGACTACCATTTCTGGCAATAGACAATGCAATCGACTTTCCAATCCCTTTCGATGCGCCAGTCACCAGATAGGCTCCTTCCATGAAACTCATAGGGAGTGTTTGGCCTTTGATGCTTCTTACTGGTCCCAAATACGGTACCCGTCTGAATCTGAATACCAATGTCTTCCGTCCTCGTCTTTGTACCAATTAACTCCATTTTCATCTACTGGTAACCAATCACCAGGAGGTAATTCCTCCCAACTTGCGACAAAAACGACTGATTCTTCAGTTACAGAATTTGAATCTGTAATCTCATCGATAACTTCTTTTTCTGGTGAAGATTTTTTGTCACTAGACTTCCTCTTAGGGGCTGGTTTCTTTTTGAGAAGTACTGCAATCGAACCGAACAATATCAGTACGATTCCTGCTGCTGCGAGTCCAAGAATTAGAATTAAGTCCGAGCCTTCTTCTTCATCAGAACTAGCTTCGTCACTAATGTCATCGTCTTCAATAACTGATGTCAAACATCCTTCAGTTTCTGAATATAGGAATTCAGAGTAAACATCTGGACAACGATCAGGCTGAGTTGCACCAGGAACGAATTCTCCGTAAGACCTGGATTCATTCCAAGCAGGATTATCCCAGTTATCACCGAAACCGTCACCGTCTGAATCATTCCATTGAGTAGCATCTCCATCATTGAAATCAGCCTCAGAAGACCAACCATCATTATCTAAATCAAGACATCCGAGTTGATCGTAATATGAATATCCCTTTTGAGTAGGACAATCGTCTCCGCCTTCAACAGCAGAATTGTCACCAAATCCATCGCCGTCGGTATCGACCCACTGATCTGGGTCATTGTCATCCCAATCTAAGTCTGATGAAATCATGTCGCCATCTGCATCAACTTCAGATGGGGCACAACCTACGATTGGATTTGGAATCGTATTTCCAGAATCTAAGAATAATGTTGTGTTTACAAGAGTGGTTTGAGAAATTGGCGTAGTTATACATTGGTCCTCATCATCGGTGAAAGAATCGTAATCAGTATCTCTTTCTGAAGGGCCGCATCCAGTTGAATCGACCATTGAAATTTCATCTAGAGGAGTATCAATACACCAGTCATAATCTTCAATTGATGCAGAGTCACCAACACCATCTCCATCTTCATCACGATGTTGTTCCGGATTTGAAGGCAAGTCATCAATTGTGTCCGCCCAACCATCAGAATCACTGTCAAGACATCCGAACAATCCATTTTCATGTGAAGTACCACTTACTTCAACGCAGTCATCTCCTTCTAGTCCGCTGTTATTATCGCCAAAACCATCACCATCAGTATCTAACCACTGAGTGTGTTCATAAGGGAAAATATCAGTGTTATCGCCAAATCCATCTCCATCTGAATCTTCCCATTCAGTAGGATCATCAGGGAATAAATCGCCTGTATTCGACCAACCATCACCATCCGAGTCCTCACAACCGGTCAGGTCTTGACTAGAGTTTCCAAAGGCATCGACACAGTCATCAGAATTATCACCAATTCCATCCAGATCTGTATCATTCCATTCACTTGAATCACCGGGATGTGAATCTTCAACATCTGGCCAGCCATCTCCATCAGCATCGGGACAACCTGTTAGAATGATACTAGAAGTACCTGCATCATCATCACAATCATCCAAATCATTAGTGAAACCATCTGAATCATCATCCAACTGGTTCTCAGCACAACCATCGAGGTCTGCAATTAATCCAAGTTCTGTATCAGGACAATTATCAGCTCCGTCCCAGACACCATCTTCATCAGCATCTGGAAGTAAGTATGACATGTCAAACCCGAGTTTGGCCCAAGAATTGTACAGTGCCCAAGGACTTAGACCAACGAATTGCATTTGCTCCCATTTGAGTTGGCCCAAATCTCCTAGCAAGAATTTCAAGAAGTTCAGGTTTTTAGCAATTTGACTGGCTGCAATGAATGCCCTCATGTCAGTTTGTAGAGGCCAATCACCAGACTTGGATGAATTTACAGATGCATTTACTACAACACCTCCATCTGCTATTGCGTCAGCAACACCATGGGTATAATTATCAATCAACGGGACAATGTACGAATTTGAATTATCTAGGATGAATACCAATTCAGTAAATCCAATAGAACCTTCACCACCTGAAGCAGCTACACCTTGTGTAACATCAGATCTGAACTCACCAGCAACTGCCCTGTAACGTGAAGAGGTCGAAGAGTACAAGGAATCGGTATTAACACAGTTTCCACAAAGAACTGTTTCCTCGAGGATTGTAGTATCTGTCTGGTTTTCCCAACGGTGGGAAAGAACAATTTCACTATCTGGACACGATGAATCTAAGTCGACCCATTCAGGGATACCATTGCCATCATCATTTGGAACAACAGAAGACCATACTAGCCCTGGCATTTCGGCGTTTGTAGTCAAATCTGACTTTGTTTGACTAGAAGTTATCCATCTTACTTGAGCCATTGAAAGACCACCAATTGACTGTAGACAGGATTCAGTAGCCCCGCCTGATTTGACAATTAGTGCACCTGCGGTTCTGCCATATGGGATCTCAAGAATTTGTTCATTGGTATATTTACAATCCCAAACGCCATTTGTTGAGTAATTCGAATCCTTAGTAGCATACTGTGGTGAAACACCATTAGTGCTTGAACCGATATAGTGTTTTGAATCACACAAATCAATAGTAGTAGTCACTCGATTTCTGTCCCAAACTCGAACTGATTCGTCATTTGTTGGGTAAGATGAACGCCAAGAACTCTCCATCAAAGCCGTGTAGTGTTCTCCATGAACACGGATGTAAGAATCTGGAGGCATTTGTATTGATACATATCCTCTTCTCCAACCAACTGCTAATTTATCACCATCTGCATTGAATTCAACAGTGTAAACACCACGGTTATTGTTGCTAGAACCAAATCCATCCATAACCCCTAAACTGCCCCAAGTATCTGTCCGGTATGCAAGAATACCTTCCTCTCGGTTGTGGGCTGCGACTAAAGTCCCGCCATCTGGAGAAAAATCAAGAGAATACACATCACGAAGAGTATCGATTGTTTGAACAATAGTTTGGCTGGCGATTTCTGTGATTATAATCTTATTATCATTCGAGCCACTTGCTACATATCTTCCATCAGGACTTATCGATAAACTACGGACATATTCGGTATGATTTGTCATATTAAGAGCCAATGTACCATTATTGGACCAATAACCCTTGACTTGACTGCTGGAAGAAAATATTACCATTCTGTCATCTGGAGTAGTGTCAATAGCGCTAATCCACCCAGGGATATCCGTGATATTACGCTCTATTGACCAATTGCTAGTGTAGAACCATTTCACGATGGAATCACCACCTCCTGCAATAATTCGACTTCCATCATTGGACCATGCAACTTCAAAGACACCATTGTTCGAGGTACCATTCCACAAGTCAGCAACTAATGCCCCTGTTGTTGAGTTTATGACTCGGCAACCTCCATTACCACTTGATACTACAAGGTGGGCTCCGTCAGGAGATGCTGCAATATCATAGATGTCACCTGGCATGGAATAGAGATATGATTGGTGGTTACCCATAGCATCGAAGATATGAACGTCGTTGTCCTTTCCACCAGCATAAAACATGGTATCATTCTTGGCCCAAGCAAGGCCGTAAACTTCGCTATCAATCGTGCTATAATCGATATTTTCTTTGATCGAATCGCCCCATTCGTGCATAACAGCCTGTTCGAAGTCAGCCAGTCCATCCCCATCAGAATCAGGACAACCTAGGCCTGCTGTTGAGTTGGCTGTGCCTACTGCAAATGGGCAGATGTCGATTGAATCATCGATACCATCTCCATCGCCATCAACTGCCGAAACCGCAGGTAAAAATATGACGCACAACATCAATCCCGAAAGAAAAAGTGCCTTCCGCATGTTTGTGCCAATGCGCTTCACAACTAAACCCTTGGGCAGGATTGCACAAAATGACATTAAGAATAGTCGTAGAATCCTTTACCGGATTTTCTACCAAGTTTTCCGGATTCGACCATTTCAACAAGAAGAGGAGCTGGAGCATACTTGTCGTCGGCTAACCCCTCATGTAGAACATTCATGATGTGTAGAACTGTGTCGTTACCGATTAAATCAGACAGTGCTAATGGGCCGATTGGGTGGTTCATTCCTAACTTCATTATCCCGTCAATTGCTTCTGGCTCTGCAACGCCTTCTTGGAGTGTTAGAATCGCTTCGTTAATCATAGGACATAGAATACGATTTGAGACGAAACCAGGTGAGTCATTACACATTAGTGGGATTTTGCCCATTCTTTCAGCAGCCTCCAATACAGTAGCAGTCACCTCTTCTGAGGTATCCTTACCGTTGATAACTTCAACCAACTTCATGATAGGAACTGGATTCATGAAATGCATTCCAATTACTTTGTCAGGTCTACTGGTTGAATCCGCAATAGTGCTTATTGAAATCGAAGATGTGTTAGATGCTAGGATGCAATCCGGCTTGCAAATCTCGTCTAGTTCAGAAAAGATTGAAATCTTCAGATCTAGTATTTCTGGTACCGCCTCAACAACTAGGTCAACATCACTGCATGCTGACCTATCAATTGAGGTAGAGATTCTTGCACGAGCTGAATCTGCATCTTCCTGTGTCATTCTTTCTTTAGATACAAGTTTAGCCAGTGACTTCTCGATTGTTGCAATACCATTGTCAACAAAGTCTTGCTTAATGTCGATCATAACAACTTCAATTCCAGCACAAGCTGCAACTTGAGTGATTCCATTTCCCATTTGACCTGCGCCAAGAACTGCCATTTTTGAGATGCCCATGCCATGCCGAATAGTTCCCCATTGATGATAATTGGCTTCCTTTCGTAAAATGTAATCAGATGTTTCTAATGTGAAGTCCACCTACCCGTTACATGCGTGAATGGCTGCACCTCAAGCATGTGCTACGTACAGGATGGGTAAGAGCAGGAGTTGAATCACCTGAGAGCGTAGCAGCCCATTCATGGGGAATGTCAATTCTCGCAATGCACTTGTGCCCTGAAGAGTTAGACAGAATGCGAGTTTTGGAAATGTGCTTGGTTCACGATTTACCAGAAGTTGAGGTTGGAGACCTCACACCTCACGACGATACAAGTAACAAAAGTCGGGATGAAAATGAAGCCATGAAAAAGTTGGCTCCGCAATGGTTGGCGCTGTTTGAAGAGTATGAAGCACAAGATACCCCAGAAGCCAAGTTTGTGAAGCATCTTGACAAGTTGGACATGGCCTTAATGGCACGAATATACGAAGATTCACAGGGACTAGATTTGTCTGAATTTATCGCCTCGGCTAGAGAGGTTATAGGCGAAACGCACTTGAAGTGAATTGGCTACGGCCCGACTACCACAGTCCTGTAGTGTAGTGGTCCATCATCTCGGGTTTTGGTCCCGGGGACGTCGGTTCGATTCCGACCAGGACTATCCCCTATCACTGTATTTTGTCAGAACCGCACACCAAAATAGTCAAAAGAGGAACTGATGACCACAAGAGGTATGTCTAACATTTCTCGAGCACTTGCTATCAGTTTGATTTTACTTGCGGTTTCTGGTTTAAACCTTGCAGATGCAAACTCATCTGGCAAAACAGGGGCTGCAACTGGCTCGGGTTGTTTTTGTCACAACACTGATGCAATGATAATGCCGACAATGAACGGGAATCCATCATCTTACACGCCTGGTGCGACATACTCTCTATCTTGGTCAGGAAGTGGATTGCCTGCTAGTGGACAAGGTGGTTTCAACCTAGTCGCTTCTGCAGGTTCTTGGTCTAACCTTGGTGGGTTAGTAAAGCAAGTTAGTGGTGAGTTGACACACAGTTCAGACGGTCAGCGATCATGGACTGCTGACTGGACTGCACCGGCAGTTGGAACTGGAGATGTCACATTTGACCTAGCAGTTCTGTATGCAAACGGAAACAATCAGAATTCTGGTGACAACTGGGGTACTAATTCTTGGACATCAACTGAAGGAGCTGCACCTCCGTCTAACACACCACCAGTGGCCTCAAATGTCATGATAAGTCCAGACGGAGATGTTGAAGTTAACCGATCGCTAACCGTTTCATACACTTATTCTGATGATGATGGAGATTCTGAAGGAACAACACAAATCCGATGGCTCGTAAACAATGTTGTAAGATCATCATTCAATGATGCTACAACTATACCAGCATCATCAACATCTGTTGGTGAAACATGGATAGTGAAAGTAACTCCACACGATGGAAATGAGTTTGGTAACACGGTCCAAGGAGTTGATTCTGCCGACATCGTTGATATCGATAGCGATGGAGATGGTACTCTAGATGGCAATGATGCATTCCCTAACGATGCAAGCGAAGATACCGATTCAGATGGGGATGGCGTAGGTGACAATGCAGATGCATTCCCTAACGATGCTAGTGAAACTCTAGACACTGATATGGATGGAGTTGGTGACAACGCTGATGCATTCCCTAACGATGCAAGTGAAACTCTAGATTCTGATATGGATGGTGTTGGAGACAATGCTGATGCATTCCCTAGCGATGCTAGCGAAACCTTAGATTCTGACATGGATGGAGTTGGAGACAATGGAGATGCATTCCCTAATGATGCAAGTGAGACTTTAGATTCAGATATGGATGGAGTTGGAGATAATGCTGATGCATTCCCTAACGATGCAAGCGAGGACACTGACTCCGACATGGATAGTGTAGGCGACAATGCTGATGCATTCCCTAACGATCCTAGTGAAGATACTGATTCTGACATGGACAGTGTTGGCGACAATGCTGATGCGTTCCCTAACGATTCTAGCGAAACAATGGATTCTGACATGGATGGAGTTGGAGATAATTCTGATGCATTCCCTAACGATGCTAACGAAGATACTGATTCGGACATGGATGGTGTGGGTGATAATGCTGATGCATTCCCAACAGATGCTAGCGAAACTATAGATTCTGACATGGATGGAGTTGGCGACAATTCAGATGCATTCCCAACAGATGCTAGCGAAACCATGGATTCGGACATGGATGGTGTAGGAGATAACTCCGATGCTTTGCCAAACGATGCAAGCGAAACTATGGATACCGACATGGATGGTGTAGGAGACAACTCTGATGTATTCCCTGAAGATTCAAACGAATCTAAGGACTCAGATTCAGATGGAGTTGGAGACAATGCTGATGCATTCCCAAACGATGATACTGAGACATTAGACACCGATGGAGACGGTGTAGGAGATAATGCGCAACTTGCTGCTGAATTAGCAGCTGCTGAAGATGAAGATGACGACAGCAACATGATGTTGATCATCGGAATTATTGCAGTTGTAATAGCAATTGCAGTAGGTGGAATTATGTTTATGAGAAAAGGAGACGGAGGAATTGCTGCTGAAGTATCTAAGGACTTCTCAGAGCAACTAATGCCTGGTCAATTCAAATCCTTCCAGCCAACTCATACTGAAGCCAAACCGGTTTCACACCCTCAGCCAATTGCTACCGCTGCTGTTGTGGCTGAACCTGCAGTAGTCCAACAGTGGACTGATGAATCCGGTAACACTTGGAGAACCATGGACAATGGTACTACACTGTGGTGGAACGGAACTGATTGGCAACAGGCGTGAATATCACATAACCGTCAACGACGAGGACCGCCTTGACGACGATTGTTACCTGAGTTATTGTTACTTCGCCCCCCACTATTGCGATCATTGCGTGACCCATTGGAACTTGAACCTTCACTCGGTTTCCTCCGGGCTTGACCCCTATTGTTATTGTTAGGTTTGCTATCTCTTGAATTCCGACTTTGTCCACGATTGTTATTGTTGGAATTACTTCCTCGCTTCCCTTTGTAACCGTGTTGCCTAGGCCTGCCTTCGTTAGAGTTCTTGTTTTGTGAAGACTTCTTTTTCATTTCACCTGCTTTTTGCCCGGGCTTAGGTATTGCCCCTTCGAAGTGAAATGGGTTTTGCGTCTCGACAGGTATTTCCATACCAATCAAATTTTGAATTCCAACTAAATATCCACTTTCTGAATCGTCACAAAAAGCGTAAGCAACTCCACTGCGTCCGGCTCTTGCGGTTCGACCTATTCTGTGAACGTAACTTTCAGGAATATTTGGAAGGTCATAATTGAACACATGTGTAATACCTTCAACATCGATTCCACGACTTGCAATATCTGTTGCAACAAGTATTGGGATTGAACCTTTCTTAAATCCTTCAAGAGCCTTGGTTCTGGCACCTTGACTCTTGTTTCCGTGAATTGCTGCTGCAGAAATATGACTTTGATCTAATTGCTTGACCAAACGGTTAGCGCCATGCTTAGTACGTGTAAACACAATTCCACATTTGACCTTCTGTTCCTTTATGAGTTTGACAATTAAGCGGCGTTTGTCTGCCTTTCTAACAAACATTATCTTCTGCTGAATCCGGTCAACAGTCATCTCTTTGGGACTTACATCCACCATAACAGCATCATTCAGGAATGAGCCTGCAAGAGTCGCAATTGACTTTGGCATGGTGGCGCTAAAAAGTAAGTTTTGACGGCGGTTCGGTAAGAGTTTCAGTACTTTTTTGATATCATTGATGAATCCCATATCCAGCATTCTATCAGCTTCATCTAGTACGAAGAACTCAATTCTTGAAAGATCAATATGACCTTGCCCTACCAAATCCAGCAACCTTCCAGGTGTTGCCACTAATACATCCAAACCTCTCTGCAGAGCACGAACTTGTGGGTTCTGATTAACTCCACCGAAAATCACACGATGACGAACATCCATATGCTCACTGTAAGCACCTAACCGTTCGTCTATCTGTGCTGCTAGTTCCCTGGTAGGAGAAAGTATCAATGCTCTGATGTGGCGCTTCCCACCCGGTTTATTACGGTCCATAATTTGTAAAACCGGCAAGGTAAATGCTGCTGTTTTCCCAGTTCCTGTTTGTGCAACACCAAGAACATCCCTACCTGCCAACAATGGTGGTATAGATTGCTCCTGAACTGGAGTGGGAGATTCATACCCCTCTGCTTCAACTGCTCTTAGCAGTGTGTCGACTAGACCAAGTGATTGAAAAGTTGTCATGTTGCCATCTTCTATCATTCTGAAAACTGAAATTCAGACCTGAATAAATCCACCCCAATTCTCTTCACCTAAATAGTAGAGTGAGGAAATGAAGTTGAAGTGTTCAAAGTAACTAGTCAATCAATTAGCGGAGAACGAATCCCGATTAATCGTTGATTACTTCCGGGGACTTGGAAAGGTCTCTTGTTATATTCTTCTGATGCGACTCAATTGTGCCTCCACCAATCTCTAGAAGTTTAGAATCTCTCCACAAACGCTCCACCACATATTCGGCTACGTATCCATAGCCGCCCATTACTTGCATTGCAGCATCTGCTATCTCTTTGGCTGCAGTTGTTGCGAATAATTTGACACCATCTGAATCTAATCTCTGACCTGCATTACCAAGTCCCATATTATTCGCAGTGTCATAAATGTAAGAGCGCATAGCTCTGTACTTAGCCCATGATTCTCCAATGTACCTTTGCATTTGTCCGAAATCACGAATTCTACTACCAAACGCTTCACGTTCAGTTGCGTATTTATTCATCTCATGAAGTGAACGTCGAGCAATCCCCAATGACATTGCAGCGAGAGTTAGGCGCTCAATCTCAAGATTGCGCATCATATGAATCATCGAATCGCCGACTTGGCCAACTAAATTTGCTGCAGGAACTACGCAATCTTCGAACACTAATTCTGCTGTGTTAGATGCACGCATTCCAGTCTTATCGATAATCTTCTGACCAACACTATATCCTGGCATTCCATTTTCCACTAAGAATGTGGATAATTCCGCCCTACCTTTAGAATTGGTTCCAGTCCTAGCATATACCCAAACGACATCTGCAGCAGTTCCTTCATCATCGATACAACCGTTAGTAATCCACATTTTCCTTCCATTGATTACCCATGAACCGTCTTCACGCTGGTCAGCAGTAGTGGACAGTCCGAGGACATCTGTTCCAGCATCGGGTTCACTCATCGCCATAGCGCCAATCCATTCTCCAGAACATACCTTGGGAAGTATGCGAGAACGTTGTTCATCTGAACCGTTGAATTCAAGATTATTTACAAATAGCATTGAATGTGCTAGGTAGGCAAGAGCGAAACCGGGATCGCTTGCAGATAATTCCTCGTGAACGATCACTGTTGCGACGGCATCGAGACCGGAACCGCCGTATTCCTCACTGGCTGTTATACCAAGAAGACCCAATTCTCCAAGTGATCTAAGTAAATCCAAATTGAATTTTTCATCCCGATCATATTCTAAGGCTTGCGGTTCAACGTTTTCGATAACGAAATCACGAACCATGTCACGTAGCATTTGATGCTCTTCGCTAGGATTTGCAATGTCCATAACTTGACCCCAGCCTGTCGGGGGATGGATTTGCTTTTTTGTGTTCGGTTTCATCGAGCAATCTTTCTTGCTCTTCTACGGGGTTGGTTTTCGCTCCCAATAGCAGGTCTGGAACTTGCTCTTCGCACTGCTTTTCGCCTCTTAACTTTCCTTTCAGTTCGTGCGACTTTACGAGCTCTCTTACCAACATGCTTGAGGTGACCAGACTTCACTTGCGGTTCAGCCGGCAAACTGGTATCTATCCCTGCCCGTAAAAGTACATCTTCGGCCATACCCTTGGCCGAAACAACGGTAACTTCCTCAACTATTCTGGAAGCCATGTGCCTTAATGTATCACCATTGTTAACGATTGGCTGATTTGTTACATCAACCATAACGTGTTGTTGAATATCTAATTGCTCCTCCATCAATGAAACAAGGAAATTCCTTGTCAAGTCAACTTGCTCACGCTCTACCATATGCATCCCATCCAGTTATCAGGGACTCTGGCGCAGTTATGAACTTTCGGCGACAAATGAACCGCTAGATGGCGTTTTCACAAACAGTCAAAACCATCCAAAATAAACCAAGGGGCCGTGACCGGGACTTGAACCCGGGCTGGCAGGACCACAACCTACCGTGCTAACCGCTACACCATCACAGCCATCGGTTATTTTCGTCCACCGGAAAGCCGTATATATCTCATTCCGTTCATACTAGTGACTCTTATCACCGTTCGATTCAAGTTCCATTGCGTATGAGGACTAACTATGCGCCGCTATGCACTACTAGTTTTGATTATGATAATCATGCCTGTGACCATGGCTGAAGCCAGAAGTGTTCATTCGACATCGGAAGTCGAAATGTTCCCTCAAGGAACAATGGAAGTGTCCGATGATTGGGAATTTAATCGACACCTAGCATTTACAGCCGAAGATAGGCCGGATGATGCAAATTATGTTTCTGGGATGGTAGCAGACAACCATATGACTCTTGGAATCAATTTACCTGAACATCTTGATGATCAAATGATTTGGTCCAGTACAACGCCTACGAACTCTAACGCATCGATAGGCATTCCTGATGGAGCGTACAGTTGGTCGACAGGGCCGGACATCACAATGTCTGGTTTCGATGTTTCATCGTTTGGTGAAAATAGTATCGAGAGTGTAGAGTTGGTTATTCACTTCAATGTCCCTGACCCCTTAAACCAGGATAAGGCTAGATTCTCAGTAGTAAACAATGGGATTCATGATTTGGTCAAAACATGGAGCAATACACAAGGTGGACTATACTACATGACCAACGGATGGTCAGTGGAAATATTTGATGATAACAATTGGACATGGAACGAGTTATCAAATATTGAAATCAATCTGGACTATGTGTCGAATGGTGGAACTGATGATTCACAGTTGCAAGTGGACGCTGTCGGCCTAAAAGTAACAATGCGAACTCCTTGGTACGGTGCTGAAAGAGTCACAGCATCTTCAACAAACCAATTCACAGATTGGCCTATTATCGATTTTGACATCACATCTGGGCAAATGTCATCTGTTTCAACAGCACCATGTGGGCTAAGCTCAGATGGTGGAACATGGACAACGGATTCTATTGCAAAACCCGCAGGACAAAATTGGGGAAGAATACACTTTGACCATGATGATTCAAACGGTACAGTAGGCATAGAGTATCTCAACAATCAAGGCGCTTGGGTTACTATTGAGTCCGGGCTTATTCCAGCAGCATCATCTGACTTACAACTAAGATTTACCATCACAGACACATGCTTGAGTAGAGCATGGGTGGATATTAACGACCCACAAGTAAGAGTAACTGGAAGCATCGTAGGGGACAGTGATGCTATGTCTGAGAACTTTACCAGATGGACTATTGTAGTCAATGGAGAAACTATCGCTAATAATGGAGCCGCTGACTTGGGAACCTTCGACATGCAAATTCCAATAGGACATACAATGACGCAATCAGATACTGAATTGGATATAATCATCAAAGCATGGTATAATTGGGATAATGATGGTGCACCTGCTTCACTTAATCTACTGATTCACGAAGTAGAGATTACAGGGGCATATTCTATCGAATATGATGAAGACCCTGTATGCGGATTACTTGGGTCACACGATCTCCAAGAAGATGGAGGCGGAGTGATACTTCCCCTTCTTTCGAGATGTAGTGATGACCGAACTGATGTAGGCGACCTAATCGTTCAATTTGAAAACTCAAATCCAGATGTTGTCGAAGTTGACTTAACAGAAGGACAGGTTCGTTTGAAACTTGTTCAAGAGGCATCCGGCGTTGCACAAATTACCACTACAGTAAGTGATTCAGCAGGTAACTATTGGAGAGAAGTGTCTACAATAAATGTAGCAAATGTCGATGATAAACCAGTATTGGATGAATTCCCATCAGTTGTTCCAGTGGAACATGGTTATGCACATGAAGTGCCGTTCTCATTATATGACTCGGATTCCTTCATTCAGGACTTAACAGTAACCACCAATCGCTCATGGGCTACCATTGACATGGATGAAAGAATGGTAATTGTTGATGCACCAACTCCTGGATTTACTTCTATACTAATCACAGCATGCGATGAAACTAGTTGCTCAGAAAGGGTACTTGACTTGGAAGTCAGAGCTTTGGCTGAACTATTTATCGAAGAAATTAGGGTTGATGATCTAATACCTGCAGGAGAAATATTCGAAGTGAGAGTATTCGTGAGAAACGCAGGTCAAGTAACAGCAACACTAGTTTCTGTTAGATGCACTGCCGATGGGCAATCATTTGGCACTGGTGTTATTCAAATGCTTACTCCTGGCCAACTTGGTTCAGTTTCCTGTGACATGCAAGCACCTGAAGATGATGACAGTTTGCTAATCGAAGCGGAAGTAGATAGAGGAACGAGTATTGATGAGGTGAATGAAACCAATAATGTCGAAACTACTGTTGTAGTAATAGGGGCAGCGCTAGATGACGACACTAGTTCTGGAGAAGACAGTGATTTTGAAATTGGAGAAATGACTGTTTACATTATCTCAGGTGGTGTACTTCTTCTAATTCTAACAGTGTTTGGAATGCTTGCTCCTGCCAAAATTCGTAAACTCGAATGATACCTGCAAAAGCACACTGTTTGACGGATAACCGCAAAAAGTGGGTGAATCTTCATATGCGGAAGTAATCAGAATTGGTTACTTCGGATGGGCTGTGGGGGCTCTTCGCCATTAGGTGACGAAGTCGAGTGTGGAACACATGAGTGAATTGAAAATTAGAATTGAAACAGAAGAATGGGTCTATGAAGAGTACGTTGAAGCTTGAAGATTATTTCTTCCAGCTGCGAGGATAAGTATCCTCTGGCATCAACACGCAATTAGGCTTTGCAACTTCTCCCTGAGTCATCTCAGGAATCACCTTACTAGGTTGTACTAGGTTTGCTAGTGCTACCGCTTCCCCCTTGAGTGTAACAAGTAATACTTCGCTGCCAACTCCAAGATCTTCAGGAATACTAACTACTCCTGGCCTGAGTAAAGGAGCACCATGAGATAATGCTGCTGCGGCTCCATCCTTGATTACAATACGGGGAACATCAGACAACATATCTTCGAGAGGATGGAGAATGCGATTTATTGCATCAGCATCTCCTTTCTCTTTCCACAACCAATGCGCATCAGCAAGTTGTTGCATAGTTACGGACTGCTTGAGAGAGAATTCTCCTGATGATGGACGTCTTAGCTCCTTCAATTCAACAGGAGTGTCTAGAAGTAGTCCCAAGTCACGAGCCATAGTTCGAACATATGTTCCGGCTTCACACTCGATATGAGTCAGGGCATTTTTCCCATCGAAATCTAGAATTTCAAACCTTGAGATTCTTCTAGTTCTAACCTGTACTTTAACCGCAGATATCTCTGGAGGCACATTGTAGACTTTACCAGTTAACTTAGCCATATTTTCTTCCAATTCGGGAAGTTCAATTTCTCGACCGATTTTAAGAATCGCCAAATATGATTTGTCATGAGTTAGTATTCTACCTGTAAGACGCATTGCTTTTCCAGCTAACAAAGGTAGGACACCTGTTGCAAATGGATCCAAGGTTCCGCCATGACCTAATTTTTCTAGACCCATCATATCTCTAGCCCAAGCACTGACTTGGTGTGATGATGGCCCAGGGGCTTTATCGAGAAGGATAAATCCAGATTCAAATAGTTGCTCAACTGTTCGTTCTTCAGGTTTGCAACCATGACTAGGTGAGGTTTGTGCTTCATTGTCAAGGATAATCATTCAAGTTCCTCCAGTATTTTCAAAGCGGCCTCTAGGACTTCTTCTCTGGTGAGGCCAGAAGCATCGATGACATGAGTGTATGGGGTCGTATCTTCTGGGTTTAGCCCGTACATCTCCTGAAATCGGGCAAGGTCTACTTGGCTACGTTTGCGGTTGTTAGACAATGCTAAGTCAAGAGACACTCCTTCCCTAGAAACTACTCTACTAGCCCTGACAGACTCGCTAACATCTAGCCAAAGACGAATGCAATCTAACTCTAAGATATGCGCCCACCAACCGCACAAGCGGCTTTCCATTACTTCAGGACCTGCAGAATCGGACATTCTTGTTTTCAAAATATCGTCTAAGGAACGATCTACTGATTGGTCATCAGCACAGATTTTACCAAATTCACCGAGTGAAAGGTTTCGGTTTTTTGCCTCTTGGCGAAAAATGTCTCCACCATTGAGTGAAGACCATCCTCTTGCTTCACAAATTGCTGCAACTAGAGTACTAGTCCCACTACCTGGGTGGCCAGAAATAGTGATTCGAACCATTCACTCACCGCCACTCATGACGGCAGATTTTGCAGACGTTCGTGTTAGGTCCGTCTCTCTCAATCATAGTACCGCCACACTGCGGGCAAGCGTTTTTGCTGCCAGTTCTAGTCACTGCTGTGACTTCATCATCAGTTGAGACTTCGACTTTCTTTCTAGGTCCACTTCTTCTTTGTTCTGAGCGGCGACGACGTGATTTTGCTTGAGAACTCTTAGCACCCTTTGGAGCACTGACTAAGTGCAGAAGAGGTTCCTTGAGCCTTTCTCCTTGAGCGACAATAGGGTGTGTTCGGTATCTGAAAATCTTAATGTGACGATCAACAACTCTTCCAAGAGGTGCCGACATACAGATGTAAGCTGCTATCCAGGCAGGGAAAAACAAGAACTTTCCAGTTTCAAGATTCCATTCAGGAGACCATGGTAAAGACACATAGTCAACTCTGAAAGCATCAACAGTATTGCCCATCCATGCGAAAATTGCGATGATGAAGAACATAGTGAACATCATTGGTTTCATTGCACCCATCTGAACACTCATTTGTTCAGGCATCATGTGCTGTTGAAGTGTCTGTGCTTTTTCCATTAAGATGGGGTCACGGCCGACTCGTGCTTCGTTCATCATCTTACGGACTTGGCCCTGTCTATGAGCAATATGTGCTTGCGCAATAGGATCCATGAACACATTACGCAGTGCTGTATTGACAAACATTGAGATTGACCCTAAGATTAGAACTGTGACGATGAACCATTTCTCATCTGGTAACCAGGGGTGCAAGAATGGGTCTGCATAAGACCCCATGCTGGTTCTAATGTCTGAAGACATCAACATGAATGTCATTACAATCATGAACAGCAGCATGAACATCATTGAACCCCCAGGAGGGGTCGGAGGAGGCGCAGACTGTCCGCTCATGCCCATGTGGGGCATAGCCCATCGCTTGAACGTTACCACACATTTGGTCATCAGGGCGAAGACCTCAAACCTGTAACCCTTACTCGAACTTCATGGACGACGACGATATGACATGGCAACATTCGCAACCAATGCCTATGCGTGGTTCACCTTGTGTGGTAAGCGAAGCTAATGCTCTGGCTTACACATCGAAACTTCCAAAGAAAAATCGTATATTCTTATTTTCAGATTCTGAACGTGCAATACCGGGCAACTGGGGATATTTAGCTAGTGTTAGAGCCGGAGTTCCGCCTGAAGGAATTATGGCAGAAGTGGATGCTTGGCTTAGACAATACCCTGATGCATGGCTTGCAGTCGACATGAGAGTTGGAGTTATCCCACCAGCTATTCCGGACCTTGAAAACATGCTTCGCACATTCCCTAGAGTTGTAATCGTGATTGTATCTAATGATACTCGAGACCACATTTGGCCACGTTGGGAATTACCGCTTTAATCAGAAAGAGAATCCACAGGAATCGCAAGTTGTTGCGTCTGCGGAGTTCGATGCACCACAGATTGGGCAATCTTTGCTTTCTTCAGCAGGTGCTTCCTCAGTAGGTGCCTCTTCAGAAGGTGATTCCTCAGTAGGTGCCTCTTCAGAAGGTGATTCCTCAGCAGGTGCCTCTTCAGCAGGTGCCTCTTCAGCAGGTGCTTCTTCAGCAGGTGCTTCTTCAGAAGATGATTCCCAAGCCTCTGCTGCTGCAATGATCTCTGCCTTCTTGAGATACAAATTGTCGTCATCATCGAACTTGACTGCATGACGTACGAAATCATCACGCGCCGATTCATCGATTCCATGTTCAGACATTACACGAAGAAGAACATCTTCTCTCCACTTGTAACCCGCTCCTGGTTCATCACCAGATTCGGTTGATTCATCTGAAGATTCGGTAGATGATTCATCAGGAGTTGAACTCGCTGGCATATCATCTTCGACTTCATCTCCGAATGTTACTCCGTGGAATTGGTTGAGAACTTCAGCATCTACTTCTCCTTCACCCTTAATTTCGAAAGAAACTTCCAGGCGCTCGTTCTTCTCTACAACTGGAATTGACCAGACATTGGAAGTACCTGCTTCGGATTCAGAAGATTCAAGTTTGACATCGGCTGTTCTGTCCTTACGCTCAGCACCTCTAACAGACCAATCTTTCAAATCAAAGTTGGAAGGTAGTATATCGTTGATGCATACATCTTGTAATGCAGTATCACCATTGTTCTCGAATAGAATCAAAACTTCATATCGACCCTTTCCGCCCATCGGCATAACGGACTTTCCAGCAGAGAAGTTCCTGCGGTGGTGTCTGACCTTGAGAACTGGAACCTCTTCAACATCACGTGAACAAACCGGACCTAATCTCTCTGCGCTGAATTCACAACGGACTGGACCAGCTACTGCCTCATTTCCAGGACTTGGGTCTGGAGCGACTAATGGGTATGAAATTGTCAAAGTCTTTCCAGGCGCCAAACCAATTGGACGAGAAGTACCAACTGTCATTGTCAGTGTGTGACCTGCACCATCTGGACTACGCATTTCTTTCTCAATTGTAACTCCTTGAGAAATCTCTGCCTTGAACTGATCTTCGGTCATATCTGAATTTCCAACCTTAACTGAAATGTCTTCAACTGCAGGAGCATCAAATAATCCTGGAATATCATCAGTCAATCTTAGTAGATTAATTGGAGATGAACCATTGTTTTTAATTGTGATTGTAGCAGATAGGTCATGTCTTCTATAGGAAGGCAGGATAGTCTTGCTGTACATCTTCTTGATATTTGCATCTAGAACTTCGAAAGTCGAAGGTTGCAATTCCAAACTACCTTCTGTACTGTGTGAAGCCCTTGGCAATACTGTGTAACCCAAGTCCCAAGTGAAATCAGGCTTACCGTTGCTTTCAACAGTAACCGAGTCAGATTCCCACCTAGAGTCAGGTAATACGTCTTCAGCAACATCTGCAATATCGAATAGAAGATCTTCATTTCCTTTCATTCTAACCTGTAACTTAACTAAATCAACTGTGAAGGATGAACGGTTTTCGAAGATTGTCTTACATTCCCAGTTATCTGGCCTTTCTGCCTCAACTGAGTTGATATATGCAAATCCTCTACAGAATGCGTCTAATTCTCTAAAGGCTAGAGTGGATAGAGTTGCATCTGCTTTGTAAGTAGCCTTAGCAACACCAGCCTTAACCGGTTTAATTCCATCAATGTGAATTGTACCAGATAAGGAAATGGTCTTGGTTTCTCCGGCAGACATGTGCCCAATATCCCAAGTAAGTTCGCTACCTTCGATTTCTACTCCGCCAGTTGCTATCATGTTTAGCTGTGATGGCATCTCCCTTGAAACAACGACTTCATTTAGTGAAACGCCTGAAACATTTTCTACTTCAAGTTCCATTAACAATGGTCCGCCCTCTCCACCTTTGGAGACAGATAATGAACGCTCCTGGTCACGGTCAGGATTAGTATCAAGTCTTTCTCTGAGAACTAGCATGCGGCTGTTCTTGACCTTGTATTTGGTAGAAAACTCCTTGCGAGACTCCAATTCATCAACTTGGACATGGTCTCCTGCTAGGTTTGTGTTCGTAGTATTGTTTAGCATTACATCGATATCGTAAATCCTGTCGGATTCAGAAGGGTTTCTAACTGTTAGAACACCTTTCACATCTTGCTTCACAATCTCACCATCTGATGTTAGAGTAGAACTTTCAGTCTCATGTAGAGAACCTTCGAGTTTGTCACCTGGAACATCGTCGATTTCACTAGAACGGCGAATCTTTGCACCAGCAGCAACAAAGTCATCACCAACAGGTGCAACTGGGGCTAATGGGTCGATTACAGCCATATCTGATTCTTCAATTGCGACCTCGGCAGGTGGCGCAAGCAGTGCGTCAGCAGGCGGTGCAAGCAGTGCGTCAGCAGCTGATGGCGCCAGTAGATCTGGTAGAGAAGCAGCAGGAGGGGCCGGAGGCATATCCATTGGAGGTGCTGGCATCTCAGGAGGTGCTGGAGGCATATCCATTGGAGGTGCTGGCATACCAGGAGGTGCAGGAGGCATGTCCATTGGAGGTGCTGGCATCTCAGGAGGTGCTGGAGGCATATCCATTGGAGGTGCTGGCATCTCAGGAGGTGCTGGAGGCATATCCATTGGAGGTGCTGGCATACCTGGTGGAGCTGGTGGCATACCCGGAGGGGCTGCTGGCATACCTGGTGGAGCAGGTGGCATACCCGGAGGGGCTGCTGGCATACCTGGCGGAGCCGGTGGCATACCCGGAGGGGCTGCTGGCATACCCGGCGGAGCAGGTGGCATACCTGGTGGTGCTGGAGGCATTCCTGGTGGTGCTGGTGGCATGCCGGGTGGCATTGGTGGTTGGTTTGTATCTTCTTCGCTCATAATTTGGCCTCCTCATACCGCATGGCGGCATCTCTCCATCATCGCGCAGCGTATAACCATTGTGCGAAGATTCTCACCAACATCTTGCCGTTTGATTATCAAAACGGTAGGTTGATGAGGGGAGGACTTGGCCCCTGAAACATGGTAGGACTAGATACGTCATCCCCCCCAGTAATTTTCGTAGTAGGAACTGCAGGTGCTGGAAAGTCATCGTTGGTAACATCATTTCAGCGTTGGAGCAGGTTCATTGAGACTGAAATCATTGCAGTAAATCTCGATCCTGGAGCGGAAAGGGTACACTATGATGCTGAATTCGATGTAAGAGACATTATTTCACTTACCGAAGTAATGAATGAGTATGACCTTGGACCTAACGGTGCACAAATCTTAGCTGCTGATTTAGTAGCGGCTCAAGCACTGGATGTTGCTGATGAGTTACATGCATTGTCTGGAGAACTAATCGTTGTCGACACGCCTGGACAGGTTGAATTATTCGCATTCCGTGAAGCATCATCACATTTGATTGAAGTTTTGGGACAGGACCAGGCTGCAATCATCTATCTATTCGACCCAATGCTTTCACGAAGCCCTTCTGGATTCGTATCACAGATGCTACTATCAAGTATCGTTGAGTTCAGATTAGGACTACCTACCAAGAACTTCCTATCCAAGTCAGACCTTTTAGACGAAGATGAACTTGAGAAGATCCTAGAGTGGTCAGAACGTCTCGAAATCCTTGAGATGGCGTTGTATGATGAAGCAGGTGGACAGAGAACTGAGTTCGCAATCAATCAATTGCGAATGATGCAACAGTTCTCGCAGACACCGGGATTGACTCCTTTGTCCAGTGAAACTGAAGATGGTATGGCAGATGTTCTGACGTTTGCTCAGGCATTATTCGGTGGAATGAGCGATGCAAGAGATGGATTCGCAGCTGATATCGAGCACGAAAAGAACTGATTTTGACCGATGTGTCTTTCAACCGTCCTCAAGGGGCAGTTTGTATGGCAGAGCATTTACTGGCGATAGACGACGTTGCTGAAGATTTTGAAGACATACTTAATTGGGCAATAGAATTCAAGAAGATGTGGAAATCTGGCGATGAAATCGCCATGAACTTCTTTCCACTTGCAGATTTGGCAGTTGGTAGCATTTACGAGAAACCTAGCACAAGAACACGTGTATCCTTCGAAGTAGGAATTAACCGCTTAGGCGGATATCCACTAACACTCTTGAAAAATGACATCCAACTTGGTAAATCTGAGACTGTAGCAGACACTGCAAATGTCCTATCCCGTTTCCTAGGAGCGATCACTTACCGATGCTTTGCTCATGCAGATGTTGCAGAACTAGCAGCAAACTCAGATGTCCCAGTACTCAATGCACTATCTGACAAGCACCATCCGTGTCAAGCCGCTGCTGATTTAATGACGATACTAGAGCACTTCCCTGACAGAGAGGGTCTCAAAGTTTCATGGGTTGGCGATGGTAACAATGTACTCCACGATTTGATGCTTGCATGTGGTATGCTAGGTATTGACTTGCATTATGCATTCCCGAAAGGATTCGAACCTGCTGAAGACATAGTAGCAAGAGCTGAGGATTGGGCTAAGGAAAATGGTTCTGAAATGATTGCTACAAACGACCCGAAAGAAGCAGTAAAGGATGCCAATGTAATCTACACTGACGTATTCATTTCAATGGGTGAGGAAGACATGAAGGACAAAATAAAGGCATTCGATGGGTTCCAAGTTAACATGGAATTAGTCGACAATGCTAGCGACAACTGGGCATTCATGCATTGTTTACCAGCACATCGTGGCGACGAAGTAACCGACGCGGTAATGGATCACGTCAACAGTATTGTATTTGACCAGGCAGAAAATCGAATGTGGGCTCAAATGAGTTTGCTAGCGTACTTAGTTGATTCAGGCGCATGGTCTGCCATGGGCGACTTAATGGGCGTAGGCTTCTAAGTCAAAGAATGCTTACTTGCACTGCAAAGGCCAAAAGTCCAAGCAACATTCCAATTCGAACATTTTGCTGAGCTTTGTAATCCTCTCCTCTGAAAAGGGGTCCATTCAAAGAAAACAGAATGAATATTGCAGGTGCATGAAACACAATTTGGTGATATTCGAATGGTCCATACAAATGCGCCAATCCAAGAGTTATCATCGATGCAAGAATGAAAACATAGGCGGTTGCTCTAGCATTCATCAAGCCAATTCGCATTGGAAGAGTATTCCTTCCTTCATCGGACTCCATGTCTTCACAATCTTTGATTATCTCTCTGGCTAGGTTAGCGAAGAATGCAACACCTGCTGCGAACATTACTATTGGAGTGTTTGCCAATGAAACAGCGGATGCACCATAGAGAATTACTGCACCAACCATCAAAGAGATTGCAATGTTGCCAATGAGTCCCAACTTCTTAGTCTGCAGTCCGGCATCATATGTGTACATCAGCATTGCAGCAAGAGACCAAATAGCAACCAATGGGTATGGTTGATCGGTAAATGGAATTGCTGATGCCATACACAGTGCACTTAGTAATGTGAATGCATATGCAACTTTTTTTGCAGAACCGATTGAAATACGTTCTGAAGGAATTGGGCGATGAGGCTTAGCCACCTTATCTATATCTAAATCTGCAATATCATTGAATGTATTACCTGCTGCCATGAAACAAATAGCAGAAGTGGTCTGAAGGGCGACGAGACCTAGAGATTGGAAAGACCAATCTCCACCGAGGGCTAGGTGAGCACCTAATGGTACCGTAATTGCCGCTAGTACGACATTTTTCGGACGTGATAACTCAACGACCTCGCGCCACATCAGACCTATGGGGGATGACAGGGGTACATGGTCAGTTCGCTACTAGAGCCCAAATACAGACTCTTTCGCGGAATCCAGCCATTGTTATGCCCTCGGTGAGTCCGAGTTTCTCAAAGCGACTATCACGAGCTAGTACATTTCCTACTTGGTTCATGGTAGCACCCCAGCGGAAACGCTGGTTAACGTGATCAAGAATCTGGCTGGTGTTTGAAGTACCATTCGATTCTAGGAATTGTGCAATTTCGTTGCGCAGGCGTCCAGTTCGACTCATCAAGCTTCACCTCTTGTTCGACGTGCTAGGTTCTGCCAGGTGACTGGAACCTCTATTTTCAGAGGTTGCCAGTCGAACTTTCCATCTGATGTTACTACGTGTGTATCAGATCTTGTATTCATGCATTTTACTTCTCCACTCGGAGTCAGGTCCGAGAAGCGGATGTTTGGGTTCATGAACCGAATTAACCACCCTCACTATATCAAGAAAAGAAGGAGAGAGTAGGCTGAAAGTGAAGATGTTTTAGCGGAATAAAACGTAACATACAGAGCCTATTTTCACTTTCAATTTATCT